>Ga0209367_1007606_pt1 | contig 14902 bp, 11 predicted proteins | sample WorMetLIZISLAND2_FD_187412 | JGI IMG/M metagenome (GOLD analysis project Ga0209367, IMG submission 187412) | Marine gutless worms symbiont microbial communities from Max Planck institute for Marine Microbiology, Germany - Olavius geniculatus... ... | reverse complement strand
TGTAGTAAATGTTCTCACGTATTTGGTCAGCTCTTAGTACGCTCCTATCCTCCAGACTGTAGAAATCTTTCGGGTCATCGGAGCAAAGCCCCACCACCACGTCAAGGTGGCTGACCTCGGTGGGGTAGTTGTTGTAGTATTTGTAGTAGTTTTTGTTGTGTAGTAATGTAGTGTTGATAGTTGTAGTAGTAGTCATAGATGTAAAAAATACGTTCCAGGAGAAATAAAAAAAACGTAAATTAAACGTGGCAAGAATAAAAAACGTTGGCCATAATGTGTTCAACTTTTTGTCCAATGCCTAATGCTGTAAGTGCATTATACGTGGAATTATAGTTCAGATAGAGAGAACTTCATTTAATTTCAATTCAGCTGTGTGGTCATAAGAGAATAGCATTAAACTAACTAAATATACTAGTTAAAACATTTTATTAACTGTTATTTCAGACTAACTACATCACTATGACTTACTAATTCGTTTCTGTGGTCCCAAAAGTGCTTCACAAAGCTTTTGATGGGATTTTCAATGCACGTTTTTTAAAACAAAAAACGTTGAGCAAAGTAAAAAACGTAAAAAAAACGTGGCAAGAATAAAAAACGTAAAAAAACGTTTTTTTACATCTATGGTAGTATTTGTAGTAGGTGTACTGTCGTAGTAAATTTTAGTAGTGGTTATTGTGTCATCAGTCTACCAACTCTACCAACTCTCGCTGGACTTCCTGGTCGATAATGCATGCGGTGTTCGCCATCTACCTCGGCACTGGCTGTACCACTGACATGGCTGTCCACGATTGGTAACCAAGCATTCCCTGTCGCTGCAGCAAGAACTTGGAACAGTCTGCCAGCAGAAGTGACAACTTCACAGCGTCTGGGAACATTTTAGACACAACTCAAAACTGATCTGTTTTCCGCCTCTTTCACATAGCTGACTGTAAAGTGACAGCCCATACGTTGTATTGTATTGTATTGTGTTGCTAGAGATGAGGAGTTGGAGTCCCTGCGTGAGGCGTTCATCATCTACACTCAGATACTTATCAGTCAGGCGCTCGAGCCGACGTTTGTTGAGTCTTTGCTGCAGGAACCAGGTATAAATAGTAGTAGTAGTTGTTGTTGTTGTTGTTTTTGTAGCAGTAGTAGTAGTAGTCATAGTATTAGTCATAGTTTTTGTCATTCACTCGAGCAAACATTTGTGGAACCACATATTGATAGTAGTAGTATTAGTAGTAGCAGGGTGACCACTTGTTAGGAAAACAGGTTTAGCTGACAGTATTGCTTGTAATCCTGAGGTAACTCAGAGGCGCAGGTTCGACTCCGCACCGGGACACTGCCGGGTAACGACCTTAGGCAAGTTGTTCACACACATGTGCCTCTGTCGTCAAGCAGTATAATTTGGTACCGGCTTCACCGCTGGGACGTAAACAGGCACACCACGCAATACACTGGCCCCATATCCATGGTCTCGTAAAATCTGGTGTCTGGCTGAGGGCCTTCGGAAACGGAGATCAGCGCCGCCCTATGGGCCGTAAGGCTCAGGAAGGACTTTACGTTTTTTTATTGCTTGTTGTAGTAGTAGTGTACCTGGCTTTGCTGGAACACTCCGCCGGATGACATAACGACATTTCAGTCATTTTTAGTTGACCTTCTGTCAACATACAAACGTACGTGTGAAGACCCAGCATCGTCTAAATGAGCTGTTGTTGCTGTATTAACCTTGAAGTGGATCTGCTGTTAAAGCAACTCTAATTTGTAGTGTTGTTACGGTTATCGAAATCGGCACCAAAACCACGGTTTTTTAGCAATATCGAACCCTATCGAAATCACTGTTTTAGGCTTTCTGTCGATGGTTTCAGTTTTTCGGTTTTGATAAACGAAGCAGCTCTAGCGTCTTGGCTGTGCAGTGACCATTAATAATACGCCCGTCACCCGCCGTAACGAGAAGGGCGGAGTGGCGTCACAACTCATCTTGCCCACTCCTCACTGCGGGTGTTACCACTTTGCATCGAAGCTAAGATCGCCGGCGGCACTGCACCCTACGTGTGTAGAGGGAGAGGACCGTCGGTGACACCGTACTGATTACTGCCAGACGGTGAAGCAGTGTTTCACAACACGGGCCACGCTGGTGATGCACATGCCGAGACGGTCTGGGTTTTGTAATAGGTATTTATTGCAATAGTGGCAAGCGACGGGGATTATAGACGTCCGTGGTGGCGCTGCAGTGGTATCACGTAGTCACTCACTGTGGTGCTGCTATCAACGACTTAATCTGGCGGGCGGCAGTGAGAGTGGCAAGGTCAGTCGCTGTGCATCCACGGTTTAATTGCTTGTAGGCCTAATCAACGTCGTTCACTGTGATCGATTGACGGACTGACTGTGCCTGTTTCCGCTTGTGTTGTTTGATCTTCCTCCCTCTCTTTGTCCCCGTCTCTGTCCATCTGTCTACCTAACTCTGTCTACGCATGGTGAAGTTATGAACATCGACGGATGCTAGCTGGAGCTCACTCGTTCTGAGCATTGTGCGTTTGCCTCCGCCCGCTCGGCCGTCTCAGTCGCTGACGCTTGCTCAGCCGCAACCTGTGGGTCAGTCTTTACACGGCCGTCAATAGAGACCCTAAAACTGGATGCTGTGGTCTTATACTAGGCATGCATGCTGTCAAGTCGTCCAGGCCTGAACTAACCATGCATCATTAGTGGGTGCCCTGAGTCTGTCTCATACAACCGATCTCTCTCAGCAATGCCCGCCCACCCACGGAGTTTGCATCTAGCGGGCGTACAGCCATAAGTGGGCCCGTCATCATCAGAAAACCGAACCATACAGAACCAAAACTGCAGTTTTTCCTCCAAAACCTAACCGAAACCAACTTACCTCAGCCAGTGTGAAACCGTAACAGCGCTACTCATTTATTGCAGTAGTAGTAGTTGTTGTTGTTGTTGTCTTTGCCACTGCAGCTGTTGTTGTTTTTTTATACCGTACCATGAATCTATAACATGAATGCACATTAGTAGCAGGGCTGGAAAATTGGTCCGAAAAGTCCAGGTTTCTTGGTTTTTGAAAAAAACCTTTGAAAAAGTTAAAAGTCCAAATTTCATGTGTAATATTTGTTGTGAGATTTATCACTACAACTCATATTTTGCTTCAATGTTGATTTTTGAGCTTTTACGTTATGTGGGCAACTCCATAAATGCGATGTCGCAGGGAGAATGATTGTAAGATGTCCTTTCCTTGACATGATTTTGTGTCCGGTGTTCTTTGTATGCTAAAACTTAAAAACCTACAAACGTTCTCCAAAAAACGTGCATTTTTCAGCACTGAATAGTAGTAGTGGTAGTAACAGTAGTGCAAGTCCCCATGGTAGTGATAGTTTCTTGTACGAGGGTCGTTCAACAAATAAGTTTTAAAAATGGCGCCATTTCAGTAATTCCTAAAATAGGAAAAATCCGAAATATACGTTCTGTGGGGAATTTCATTCCGAGTGCCACCTGTAATTTTCATTACGATGACGTCACTGTGACGTCATTTGTAAACATTTAATATTTTGACGTTCGCGCTGAAATTGTCCCGTAATGAACAGCATGCCATCATTATCACTTTATGGGCAAAAAGACTGAATGCACATCAGATTCACTCTGCTATGCAGCCAGTGTATGGCGACATGTGTTTTACGAAGCCAACAGTACATTTGGTGTAAGAAAATGCTAGGTGAGCAGAAATTTGCATCACATACGGAAGCGCAATCAGTCAATCGTCAGTGGCTTGGACAGTAGCCAGCATCGTTCTTTGCATCCGGCATTCAGAAACTTGTTGACAGATAGAACAAATGTTTTAACAAACTTAGATGGTATGTTGAAAAATGAAACAATAATGTTTAACGTTTAAAGAGGTGACATTAACTTATAAAGTTTGTTCATTTTTTTCACTCCTATGCTGGTTGTCACTTGTGAGTTATGCTGTATCACTGGCCGAGAAAATAATACACAAATAGGCTGTGTTATATTAACTGATAGCGTTACAATAATGGCGTCAGCATGCAAAAAAATTTCACGTAGGTTCAGAATTAACTTTCCAACAAAACGTATGTTTTGGATTTTTCTATTTTAAAAATTAATGGATTGGTGCCATTTTGTAAACTTATTTATCGAACGACCCTCGTATATGTGTGAATGTAGATGCTTACTACATGGATCCGCTACGCAAAGTGGACAGCATCATTCGTGAACGTAAGCTGGCTGTTCAGGGCATATACACATGGCTACCTCAGTTTCTGGTGGGTGCATTAGTTTTCTGTTTGTCTGAGATCACGCTATTGATAGTGATTTCTCGGACAGCCAAGTTAGTCGTTCACTAGTGTATCAGTATCGTTGTGGACCCGACCCCTGTTAAGTAGATGCACAGTTAGTCTGCTTCTCAGTTTTGCCAGTGGTGGCCAACTGTGAACATTGTAAAAAAAAGGTAAAGATCGTCAATTTGTATAGCGCATCGTCACAAGCAGGTGCATGCCTCTAATGCGCTTTCGTCACTAACCAGAGCCGCCGGCCGCACAGGCTGGCGCAGCGGTCGGCTAGGCAACCCCAAGTCAGCTGTACCAAGGTCCCTATCTTTCGTAACCCATATAATGGGTTACTACTCATTTAACTGACCCCGGAGGGATGGCAGGCTGAGTTGGCCTTGTTAGTTGACTGATAGCGGACGCTTTACCCACAAAGTGGTCAAACGGCCATACATCAGTCTAGCGCAGGATAGGGAAAGTTCGCTGGCCAGGACCGACCTTCTAACCACTATGCTACGCCACCAACATTGGTGGATTGACTTATTGCTGCATATTGCCACAGACAAAATTATTCCCATTTGCCACTTGTCTGGAAAACACCGAAGATGTGTGGAAATTTGGCAGAGAACCCTGTCTCTGTCGTTGTTGAAAAGAGATGCACCAATCACCAGTTGTACAAAGTTACAAACACATTTACCTTTAAACTGGATTTGATGAAATGAGCAGGATTTTGGCTCCCTTCTAGCCATGTAGCTGCTGCTGCTGGCCTGGGGATGTCAAAGATTCTTTGCAGTAGATAGTAGAACCGCAACTGTACAAATGGAATATACATAAACTGCACTCGGGTATGTTACACTTTAATGCATCGCTAGTGAAACAGTACGAGATCAGTCGATGACAGTGGTTGGCATATCTGCCGGTAATTTCTTGCATCTCTTACTGTTGATGATATTGGTGTGGGCAGATGTGTTGTGCGATAATGACGCGGACTGCTGGTGTCATGATGTGTCTGTTAGGAAACCGCAGCGATGTATCCATCCTTTGACCTCGCTAACGTCACTGAAGGCGACGATGGTGCCGGCAAAAGTCAGGTACAAGCATTCATCATGCAGTTTATCGTGTACACCAGTAATGCGGCATGCGAAAGCTCTGGAAAGGTGGTATGGTGGACGTGCACTGATGGGGGTCAGCCCCTGAGATTTTTAGCCGACCATACTTACGTAACGGTCAAGCTTATGGTACGAGTTGTTGTCTGTAAACGCTATGTCCGTCGTCTGTTCGTAACGGAGGTATTGTGGCTATTGATCAGTAATCGGAAGCTGCATATTGGCTTTCAAATGACATGAAAATTGTTGACCTTTGATAACCTTGAAGGCTCGTAACACACTATGGTATGCAAATCGTGCAGTATTGTGCTTGAACGATGAGTCGTAGGCGTTGGCAATGGTACCATTGCTATGGGCCATCAGTAACAATTTTCAATGAAAAGTTTTGAGCTATAAGTGGTTGTATCTTGGAATCAGTGAGCAATAGGGCCAAGATTACTATCAGTCACTAATATGAATTGGCATATGCCCTGTCAGATGACATGAAAATCATTGATTTTGGATGACCTTGAAGACCAGTACTTTATTGTGGCTAAACAGTGTGAGTAGGGCCAAGGTTGCTATTGATCACTAATAGGAAATTGCTTATGCATTTTCATATGAAATGAAAATGATTGATCTTTGATGACCTTGAAGGTCACCGACAACCAGTACGGTCAGCTATCCTAGCAACAGCTGGGCTTTCTGTTTGAAAATATTGGCGTGTGCATATGTGCTGTTTTATGACATGGTATTCAGAAGTGTGATAGAATTAATCATCACCACCATATAGGTTTCAGTGCTGCTTTGTTTGTTACAGAATTACACTGTATCGCTTGTGTATCAGACTGGCGTCTTGTTGCGTTGTTGGCATTCTGAGTCCAAGAACAGATATCGTACAGTTCAGTGCAGTACTGATGCGGAAGCTGTCAACCTGTGTAAACAGTAATCTGTCCGCGTGCTTCTTCGATGCAGCTATACACCAGTCATCTCTGACAATTCTCATGCACCTGCTTGATAAATTTAATAATAATAATAATAATACTAATCTAACTTGTAAAGCGCCAGTATGTGCTGAAAGAAAGACTTCAGTGGCGCTGGCGGACAGAACTAGTCGCTGAGGTTAAATGTCTGACGGAAGATGTGTGTCTTCAACCTGGTGGATTTAAACAGTCAGTAAACAGCTACTCGTAACGTCAATGGCTAGAGAGTTTTAAACGGTGGGTGCTGTGCAACGGAAAGCACGATCAGCAAAACGAGTTCTTGTGGTCGGCTTGTACAGTAGCGGTACAGCGGATGAGCGGAGATGACGAGCAGATCCCCGAAGTCTGAGCTGAGTCTTCTGTGGCGACTGAGGTATGACGGGGTGGACGTACTGCGGATTTTGTATGTCAGAACTGACAATTTGTAGTCGATTTAGTGAATGATTGATTGATGAGATCTTCTGTGTGATAGCGATGTCCATGGTAACGGGAAAGACTGGTATTTCGTGGGTTCTTTGTTATTCCCACAAGAATGGGAATGCGATCGATTGGCCATGGGATGGAAATAGGAATGAGATGCATGGAAATGGGAATTAAGACGTTTGAATGGAAATTGCTCATTGGAAAAATGGGAATGAGATTTAAGCTGAAGATGAGAATGAGAATGGGGATGGAGTCTTGGGAATTGGAATTGAAATCACTTTCAGTGTTCTGTGTGCACCACATACAAACTAACTTTGGAGCCATTGCTCTGTTGTAAAAGTGGGTGAGTTTTTTCAGCCATTTTGGGGGAGTCGGTATAATAGTGTAGCACCTAATTTTATCAATTTTTCCGTAGCTTGCTACTTGGTGTGTTTTTTTTCAGCCAAAAATGTATCAACTTAAGTTTACAGCTGCTGGCTGACGTCAGATTTTGTAGCTGGAATTAGGGACACGGGCTCAAGAGAAAAATCAAGGAATTTGAAAAAAGTGGGGGGAGAGGGAGGGAAGTGGTTGTGTTGATGAGCTAGATGTGTGAATGTTGGCAGGCCACCGGAACTGCAGACCGCGTACAGAAAGTGATAAAGTTCTATGGTCGCAAATACAGCTGCGATACACTGCAGCCGAGTGACGCCACCGTGGACCTAACGGAAGCCACGGAGTATCGTGTGACAGCGTCCGAGGCCATCGTGATGTCTGTCTATCATGGTCTGCAGCATTACAAGATGAATCTGTGTGACAAATGCATGAAGCAGGTATTCTGTTACTACCACAGTGCTATTACTACTAGGGTCATGGTAGCTTGGGTTGGCTTTTGGCTTGAATTGTTGTTTTTTTGCGTCAGTTTTTAGGCGGAATCGCATCTTGTTGCGCAAGTGATTTTGCCTATTGCTACACATTTTTTTGGTAGTGTCTGTCTGTCGCCCATCAGTTCGTGGCCACTGCATAATCCGTTGGATGGATTCAGTTGCCGTTTTGCAGCTACACTTGCCTTGACTTAGCCCCAGCCAGATAAGCCGGTACTCGATTTACTTAACTCAGAGGGATGGAAGGCTGTGTTGACGTCAAGGTGGTTGATTACACTGTCTCAAAAAAAACATCCCTGACATTTTCGACTGTAACATGAAAATCAATTATCAGATTTTGATAATTTTTGGTACGAATATTCCTGACACAACTTGCCATCAGACGATCATTCCGTTTCCCACCTCACCCAGCGTTTGTTTCTGCACTACCTTGGGAAAACACAACCAGCGAAATATCACTTTTTTATCCAATGCGATATGATTGCTTAATTAACATAATGCATAAAAACAGATTTTGTTCACATTTCTGACCTTTGGCCGACATTTCATCCAGTTGTCCATTTTTCAACTGTCTGCAGTAAAATTGCGAACACAGGCAAGGAGACGCTTTCTCCATTCGTTGACAGCAGTATCGATAGTATTGATAAAGTTTTGCTCCAGACCAATCCAGGCTGTACCAGTCGCTTCTTGACTTCACAAACATTCTTAAACTTCATCTCGTAGACACACTGCTGCATGACAGTCAAACCTTGTAATAGACCGGCTGTTGGAGCTCTCAGATTAGGATGGATGAAATTTATCGACAGTTTTTCATTCATTTTAACACATATTAAACTTGGTCTGCTTTCCCCAGGTAGTGCAAAAGCAGACGTTGGGTGAGGTGGAAAATAAAACACTTATTTAATAGCCAGTTATGTCAGAAATATTTTTGCCAAAATTATTAAAATCTGCTAATATTTCTTCAAGTTACGATCGATAATGTTTGGGATGTTTTTTTAGGTTTTCTGTTTATTTCAACACACATTTTGCTTGATCTGGTTTCCCGAGGTAGTGCAGAAGCATACATTGGGTGAGGTGGGAAACTGAACAATCATTTGATGGCAAGGTATGTCAGGAATATGCGTACCAAAAATTATCAAAATGTGGTAATTGGTTTTCAAGTTACAGTCAGAAATGTCGGGGATGTTTTTTGAGAGACACAGTGTATATACGGAGATGGTTTGCCTGTTCCAAGACAATCAGCAATTCATGGGCCTGGAGTATGGCAACTGCCTCGATTGGACTCAACATCTTAACCACTAGAGCACCCCACCACATGAATGACCAAAGTGTAGTGCACCACACGTTCTAACTCTGCTGCTGATGATGATGTTGGTGCTAACTGTGTGCAGGTCGATGAGCTGAAATCTCGTTCGGCAGACATCGATGACCAAGTTGTGTTGGACAACTGTCTGCGCAATCAGACCTGGATGCAACTGGTTCTCTGTCTTTCTCTGTCTGTCTGTCTGTCTGTCTGTCATTGTGTCTGTATAACTGTCTGTCAGTGTATGTCTGTCAGTGTTTGTGTCAGTCCGTGTCTTGCGTCAGACAACAAACACATTAGTTACTGTGTCTTATAAGATGAGATGTCATTACTCAATTCTCATGAAATGATATCTTACAGGCTCGCTGTTCTGAGCAGTTTTATGGACTGCAGCTATACTTTCTCAAAGTTATCTCGATATAACGGTGGAATGAACTTGAAATTGGCTTCTATTTTTGTTGGTAACAAACTTTACTCAAGAGCAGGTGAATTCATTACATCCAGTTGTGGAAAGAGATTTAATTTGGTATTTTGCCACAAGAATTAATCTTGAAATATCTTCAGACCTGACAGTGACAGATTTTATTCTTGATGGTTGCTAAAATTGGGTTTAGTTAATCGTTTGTTCCGCTCTGCAGCTTGACCAAACATCTGAACCTCCTCCCTGTGCACTTTTGTACTGCTACTCTGCCTGAAGTAAGTGGCAGATACATAGGGGCATTGGTGGTTTACATTTTTTATATTGAATTGAATGCACTTGCACGTTACGCTGTGTTTCATAAAAAAAACCGGACCCCTAAGGCAGGTCGGCATAAATTTATCAAAATAAGTTCATCTAAAATGATTTTTCACACAGTGCACTGCCATTCAGTTGCGGATTCATTGTACTTGAAAAGTTTGGTATGGGCTGAGTACCAACTGCATTTTTTCCATGGCAACAAGAGCAGACTTGTTAAGGTCTGGGAACTTGGAGCAGACGATTGTGGACCAGGCCATTGACCAGTGGAGGAAACGACTCATAGCCTGCGTCAAGGCCAAAGGACAACATTTTGAACATTTACTATAACTTTAGTCGTACGTCTAGATTGCTTGTACCAACATTTTTCGATATTAAAGCCATTTTCTTGAAGTTATAACAAGAAGTTTCAGGGTTCGATTTTTTATGAAACACAGTGTACAATCATCGGACAAATTGTGACTTACTGTATCTCGGGTGGCACTTGCATTGTTGGTGAAAGCTTTCAGTGTTGGCGCTTCTTCTGTTGAAAATTGTTTGCCTCTCTTCCAGCAACGGAATTTGTGACTTGCTGTTGTTGTCAAAGATGTTTACACTAGTCACTGTGCAACTGTGCTGTTTACGTACTGCACTCTCGTGTCTTACACGCTGTTTTACGTTGCCTAATGCCTTAGGTAGTGAACGTGAATACTGAACGCTCAGGCTAGACTCTGCCATTATGTGCCGCTGTTTCATTCGTGACATATTGCACCATGTACATGTGTTTCTGGCTAAAAATTTGGAGAACTTAAGGGCAAAATTTAAGGTCTGATCACCTATAATCTCTTCCGTCGCCAAGTTTGCAGCTGTCTGTTGTTGTGGTTGTTGCAGAGGTTTGCCGAGTTGACGAGATTGCTGGAGAATGCCGACAGAATCAGCGGCCGTTGACGACACAACTACAAGATGTTATTGACCGTGTTCTCACGTGAGACGTTACTGACTGTCACGCATGTCACGTTACTGATGACTCGTGGCCATGTGGCATTGCTGACTGTGACAGGCGTGTGAAATTATAAACTTCTCAGCGCTTGAGAATGCTAAGAGGAGATGATCAGTGGTCATTGGAGTTGGCGGGAATGAACATGTGATGTTATCGACCGTGTTCACACGTGTGACGTTATTGACTGTCGACGACAGTGACTTGTGTGCCAAAACGACCTTATTGTGTCACTAATTTGTTTTGTATCTCAGCTTGACACGTGGGGGCGTCCTCTCCATTGATAGGTAGGAGGCAGGATGCTTGGGTGCTTTCTGGACAAAGTTGCAGGAAAATAAAAATAGCAAACTTGGGGGATAGTTTCTGATGGTATATTGTTTGTTCAAACCTCATCTGAGATACCGTATAACTTCTAATAACAGCCATGTCCCCATTAAACGCCGGGTTTCTATTAAATGCTGGGAGGTTATTGTCAAACGTACAAATAAACGCCGGGTCTCCAATAAATGCTGGTCCCATATACACATAGGGTGCCAGCCTGGCAACCACAATATACCAGTATATAGTCCGCTATTTGTGTATTTATTATGAAATCGTAGTCCTTACAGAAGTACAGTTTAAAAAACAAAAAAACACTAAAAACCTCTGCTTTACTGAGACTGCACAGTATGTTAAATGTGCAGTGATTTTCGATAATATCATGCAATGGAAAGAAACCAGTCTGCATTTACCAGGCGTTCTAATTCCCTAATGATAAAAGTGAAATTTATTTCTGAATTACCGTTACTACAAATAACAGCCCAGATTGGGTACCAGGTGTACCGTACCGATTATGTGCGTGAGGTTAAGTTGGAGCTTGGAATAATCGGATATCCCCGGGCCCTTCAACTTACGGTCGAGACAAACGTGATAAGTCGAAACTTTCAAATTACAGAGACCAATCGTAAGAAAGAGGTCACTTCACTATGACGTGTGGGTGCTGTTAATGTTTGACAGTATTTCAAGTTGGATGCGCTAGAGCAGGCCCAGTGGGGGCCCCATGCACGGCAACGATATTGGGTGGTTAGTTTAATGGACATTCGATAGGTGCGCAAGAATGAATGCCACATTGCCTGTTGATAAGGTCTGAAGTTTTTGGCAGGGGTCATAAAATTATAAGCATTAATTTCCCTGACTGACGACTACCTGTTCGTTTCGCGGGCTAACACGTCCATTGGCCAGCGAAGTTTCTCCATCGCGGCTCCTGTCGTCTGGAACGCGCTTCCACCTGATCTACGTTCACCGCACAACAGTCACAAACAGTTCCGATCTAAGCTGAAAACCTATCTTTTCAGACAAGTCTACACTGCATGATTCTTCTGAGATCGTTGTTGACGAGTGTAACCCTGTAACTGTAACCTGTATTTTGCCATTTGTACAAGATAGAAATAAACGCCGGGTCTCCAATAAGTGCCCGGTCTATTAAACGCCGGGGGGTTTTTGTCAAGTGCACAAATAAATGCAGGGGATCTTTATTAGAAGTTTTACGGTATTGGAACTTCTACATGCGTGAAAATGCATTTGTGGCTGGGAATCCACTCTGGACTTTCATGGAGAAGGTTACAGCACGCCCTGCAGGGCCGTATTGAGGGAGAGGGTCTAATTGGTTTAGATTTTAGGAATTTGTCGCCACGAGATGTGTTCTGAGAGCAGTGAATTTACGAAAATGTGATTGTGTTTGCTTACAGCGCTCTTTCAGATCCCTTAGCTGCCTGGCCTTTCGTTGTCCTCCCGTTTGCTGCGATCGTTTAAGTAAACTTTTTCATGTGAAAATAGCTTTATCAACCAGGTCAAACGAGGCAACTAGTGCTATGTTTTGTGTTTATTTTTCGTACTGTGCAAACACGTCCGATAGGACGATGCGGTATTTCATTAGCACTTGGACAACTTTTTGTACCTACGTATATAAGGCTTCATATTCTTACTTCTAAAGGACAGTACTTATGCAAGTTATAAGAAAATGTGAAGCATAACTGCTATTTGCAGCGGCAACTGATTTTAGGCTAATTGTTTTCGAAACTGAACGTTTGTGTTTCGCTTTTTTGTGCGACCGTGTATATCACTACTGGCAGTTACGTCGACTAACGTGTTGCTGCAAAACTTGATTACTGACTTTACGACAATGATCATGCATCACATTTTTATTTCATCATCTTGGCGCTTCATGTAGCCGTAATTCGCTAAACTCAAGTTTACTTATAATAATAGCATGATGATAGACAATGCTTATGGCACTCTTATGATAACGGCATCATCGTTAGAGAAATTATAAGCATTAGGGAAAGTTTATATGATGAACGTTGCTATACTGTTATTTTCGTCAGAGCTGTGTGTCGTTGAACTGTGCAAATTTTCTTGGTGACTGGAAGATGTTAATGCACCACGGTAAATTTGTCAGGTGACATCTTGTGTCTGCAGCAGGTTTGCACTTGAAACTTGGTATTTAGGCGTGAAAAATTTCCTGCGCTTTCAGTTGTCGGTTGTCTCTTACGAACCTCCCACCCTCATTGGTGTCGGGCCCTCAGAAATACAGGTGTAGTCATTTTGTTTGCTTTCAAAGTTTTGATGAAACGAAACTGTTTGCGTTTCATCTGTAACGCTGCATCGTGTTTAATTTAGCTCTCGTGGATTATTCAGTGTGTCACTTTGTTTTTTATGAGCTGTTGCGTGAATATTACATTTAATTTCATGTAGTTAATAAAATTATTTCCTCATCCATAATGTTTTTCCAGACTGGAAGCATAGGAAGGCCTCAGTCCTCAACCACTCACAGTTGCCTCCATGGTTACGTTTATACTAGGTAGCGTTTAGTGTTGGCAGATTTTTGTTTTTTTCTGGGGAATTATTGTCTAGATCATTTGACATATACAGCAGTAGACTGCCAAAGTGGTAGACTGCGGATGTTATGTGCATTGAATTCAATAAAGACTGGGCTTGTGTGACTGGGTTTGTCGTTAGTACATGCCACTGTCATTGAACTAGTTTATTTTACTCAGACGGAAATTTTAAGCAAATAAAAAAACATCTGGGCTATAACTTTTAAGTCCGCAAGCTATCGCTTTCAGGCGGACTAATACTGCTGTATGCATTAGGCCTAATTTAGGCAAAAATGCCTAAATTCAATGCACATAACATCCGCAGTCTACCACTTTGGCAGTCTACTGCTGTATATGTCAAATGATCTAGACAATAATTGTACATGAATTTAGATTTTACGTAATTCATGTAGAGAAACGGCTAGTTTTTGTAATAATAATAAATTAATAACCTAATTGTATTTGCAGAGAGCCATACACGAAGCTAGTAGCTACAGACAGTGTTTAACAAAAGTTAATGTGTTTGTGCTTATTTTTTCTAAATTTTAACTCACCATAGAGTCGTAAATATCAGATTATCTATCCACCAGAAAAGTGCATTGTGGAGCTTAAAAATGCATGAAATTCGTTTTTCGGCTGGGGAAGGGGAAACCCCCTCCTCATTCCCCACCCCCCTCGACGCCTACGGCGTCTCGGTTTCGTAGCCCCTGCTAATTGGGGGGGTGTCTCCATCCTTCAGGGATGATGGAAGGCCCTGATATGCACTGCTTGACTTCAAAGGATTTTGCCGTGAAAAAAGCCATTTTTCGTTAATCAAAAAGTGACGATTTAAGTGACAATTAATACATTGAAACAAATCCCAAATTTTGCCATTGTTCTGCCGTCCAAAAATGAGACCCTCTCAGCAGCGTATAACTGTTACTGCTGTTAACATATTCGATACAGTGTTCCAAAACAGTTCGAGGCTTTTGGCTTCCACTTTTTCCAAGGAAAAACTAGATAGGTGACTGCTGAATATTGGGTAGGCCTATCCTGAATTATAACGTTGCTCTATTTTGCATTCAACCACACTGTGAGTTGGTACATCACTATGCTTGAATGATAACCGAAAAGCTCGACAGTTAAGTGCAAAATGCAAATAATTATATCGAATTGTTACTTACAATGTCAGCTAATGTTTCTAGTATTTATCAGTTTGATACAATGTGCATTTCAATTAAACCGCTGCAATACGGCGTTATAGAAGTACAATAATAATAATAATTTATGTAAAAAAACTGTTCAGTTTATATACAGTGTAAGGGTGACATCGTGGTTGTAGATATAAAACAGCACAAATCACAATTTAAAAATTCAAACTTTACCATTACACAGTCAGCGAAGTTCTTCTGACATTGTGTAATGGTGATGTATGAA
>Ga0209367_1007605_pt1 | contig 14903 bp, 8 predicted proteins | sample WorMetLIZISLAND2_FD_187412 | JGI IMG/M metagenome (GOLD analysis project Ga0209367, IMG submission 187412) | Marine gutless worms symbiont microbial communities from Max Planck institute for Marine Microbiology, Germany - Olavius geniculatus... ... | reverse complement strand
TGACTTTTATTCGCACCGGTTAGCATGTCTATTGATCTCAGGGCGGACCGCGAGGGGCAAGCGAACGTGTCGGTAGTCTCGTCTCCTTCAACCCTACCGACTATTGGTATGGGTCCTTGAAAAGCGAGGGATAGTCTGTAGGGACGCTAGTATTGGCTTCTGGACTCTTGAGTTTTACTATGAATGGAAGAGCTATCGTTCATACCTATAGCTGACACAGCTTGATTACGTTTGTGTCTGTTATTTATTTACTTATTTAAATTCTAAGTAAAAAGAAACAAGTCTTTTTGTATGAATAAAGATAATGAATTTATTAACGAAAGCTAACGAACCATATCTTGAACAAAATTAGATACGTTACGTTTCGAACTTAAGTTTAACAATATTAGTAAGGAAGGAAGTAACTATGATGCAATATAAGGGAGAAAGGGTATGACTATTAGATCCCCTTGAACAGTCTACAAATTTCCCCTAAGCATTCAGCTTGCAGGGTCCAACCTCCACGGGTACCATCCTAAAGAGTGCGTTCCCCTATGCTTGGATGACCATGCTAATAGATGGTCCATTCTCCCCGGGCCACCCACCCTGAGTCAGTCATCTACTGCGGCGCTGCGGCTTTTATAGTGCCCAGCCAGGGCCACCAACCAATACCAGTCGAGCGTCGTGACGTAATGGGTCGGCCAGCCAATAGCAGCTGTGCGTGATGACGTGATGAGACGGCCAACCAATAGCAGGCACGTACGCTGGACTGCGACCTGGACAGATACCGGGTGTACCGCAAGTAATTGCCCAGGGGAAAGGTTTTATATGTAACCATGTGTTCGTCACATGGGTGAGCTGCTAATTAGTGCCAGACAGTGGCGCTGGTGGTGCAACAGGGCGGGATATCATGACCCATTACATAATAGGTATTTATTGTAACACCAGCGGCAAGCCACACGGATAGGTGCAGGCGCTGCGATGGTGGTATCAGTGGTATCGGGTAGTCACTGTGGTGCTGCTATCAACAGCCCAACAACCAACATAGTGACATGCAGCATGGATCGAGCATGCACCTATGAGTAGAGCTTATTTGTTTGTAGGCCTAATCCAGGCATTCCAACTGTGATGGACCCACTGACCGACCCACCGACAAACCGACTGCCTGCATGTGTTTCTGCAGGTGTTGTTCTTATTTGATAAAACTAAAAGCCTGATTTAGGGGTCTTTTGTGCTATCTGGTCAGAAAATGGATGGGAGCTATTATTCATGTCGTACATGACACACATGGTGTTTATGAAGCATGTGTTCTGTTGGCAGTGTTGATGTGATGCCAGTGAATGAAGTTCTGTTCAGCAGGACCAGTTTCTCATCATCCTCATTCCATCCTTATATGGTAATAATAAACCCCAGCAGTTTGTTATTAGTACATTGTATTTGTGTTATAGAAGGTCAACATGCTCTGGCTTAAATGGCATTAAGTTACTGCTTGCTTTTTCTCTTTTGCTTGATCGGACAGTGTTGTTTTACATCAAAACCGGCTAGTGTGATGACCATTGTTTGGTCGTCAGATGTTAGTGCTTGTTTTTCTTATTTTGTTAGACACATTTAGATGTGGTTGGATCTGTGCATTTTATTGCTAATTTTCTACTGAGCATATGACCACAAATGTTTTAAGAATTAGTTGATAAGAGTTTTTATCTTGTCTGCCTAATGATGCCGTTGCAGTCTGCTGCCACCTTACCTTACCTTACCTTCAGGGTGGGCAGGCTCTTACACCTGCCCAGTGCTGAGGCCATATCAGCGCATCCCCGAATGTAACCACAAGGTTACAGGTAGCGGCTATAAAGCCGTAGACGGCTATGAAGCCGTAAACAGACGGCTGTAAAGCCATAAATAGATGGCTGTGAAGTCGTATTCGGCTGTGGAGCCGAAACCAGCACAAAAGCACTGGTAACGTGCAGCAATCTGCTCTCACGTTTTGGTCAGTGCTTAGTCAGCTCCTCGCCTCCAGATTTTAAAAATCTTTCGGGTCATTGGTGCAAAGCCCCACCACCACGACAAGGTGGCTGACCACAGTGGGGGTCTGCTGCCACCACGTTCATTATAATTTTACTGTTTTGATACAGAGTGGCTCATAATAAGTGGAACATGCATGATTTTAGTGGATTAAGCAATCAAAGTATTCAACCTTTGATCATTAGTTAAGGGTTGGCAGCGGTCATATTTTAGAACACTTGAATTTGTGAGTTATGTAAGTCATGCGTGTTTGACTTTTTCATAGTGCTACTTATTTTTTAGCACTTACCGTTACCAAATAAAGCGTAGTCTCTAGCATTTCTGTTGTCTGCCAGTTGTGCTACTTCATTTTTATTAGAGGTTTTTTCCTGTTTACTTTTAAATGTTTACTTTTATAGGTACTGGTAAGTCTGAATTTGTTGCTTTTATTATTGAGAATGTTCTGAATTATTGTGATTGAAGATATCAAATCTGGAGAAGATGGGTTTATCCGTGATGACGTCTGTTCAGAAACAGTCAATACCAGTTGTGCTCGGTGGTCACGATATTCTTATTCGCTCACAGACTGGTTCTGGTAAACTGCAGTTAATCACTTAGTATTGTCTGCTTTGTGTTTGATGTGCCATTAGGCCCCGTGGCTGAGAACTTCTGGAGTCATTCATGTCCCAAAAGGTTTTTGATTTTAGCAAGTTTTTGCTACAGTAGGATGAGCCAATGTATGTATCTCGATGTCTGGTTTCACCCTAATCTAAGTGTTTCGTGTATAATATATATTGTTCTAGCCTTATATAGGTCTACTGTGCCACAAATGGCAAAACTGGTCGATAAAGTGTGTCACATCATCTTATTTGCAATTATTGGCATAATTGTTGATGCCTTGTTGTAAATTATGTTTTCTTATAATGTTGGTTGATCTTTTGATTTGTTCTCCCACTTTAATAGTTGCAGAATTGTGTTTTTTAACAGGGAAGACGTTGTCATATGCCATTCCAGTGGTGGAACGACTCAATTCTCTGACACCAAGAGTGCGTCGTGCGGACGGTCCATACTGCATAGTTGTTGTGCCTACCAGGGAGGTAAATGCCATAAACATGATTAAACGTCAATGTTTTAATTGTGTACTGCAGCAAATAAGCACACTCTTTTTGTGATCATCTTTTATTGTTTCATATCCAGCGCATCGTCTTGCGACAGGCCAGTACTCTTAATATTCTATGTGCCACAATAACACCAGGTTTTCTTTCTAATTTCTACAGTCTCAGTTTTTGGATAATTATAGTGTAAATTCACATTCTACATTGAATGTGGAAAGTTGCTAAATAAATCTGTTTACTAATTCTAGTATTGTCATTCAGAAGACTTGAGAATGTTGACAATTTTTACATGGTTTCAGTGAATATAATTTCTGTTGCTGTTTTGTTGTAGTTGGCTTTGCAAACGTATGAAACTTTTAAGAAACTTGTTCAGGTAAGAATTATTACATGAAGCACTCTAATTTTTTCAGATGTTAACTTATTCAAGGAATATGCATTGTCTTTTTTTGTACATGTAATCCATGTTTTGTGTTTTTCTGAATTGTTACATGAAGTGTTAGTGCAAACATTGAATTTAATATATTTGTGAAAATTACCAGTATTTTCGTGTGATTTGCAGCCGTTTTTGAACATTGTACCTGGTTGCATTATGGGAGGAGAAAAGAAAAAGTCAGAGAAAGCACGGTATGTGAATCTATGCTATTTCGTTTGTTAATAGCACAGCCAGGGTTTTCGATATACCTGAATTTTCAGGACGTTATGGCTTCCAAGCTAAAAGATTTGGACATCAATACTGTTTATAAACAATTTAATGCAAAACGAATAAAGCTCATACAGCCTAAAGTGCAGAATGGACTAAGCACTTAAATCACATTTTGTTAAGCCTATGACCCGTGCTGCAAAACAAACAAGAAACCCAGCTGTGGCTAAGATAGCCGACCGTACTGGTTGTTAGTAACCTTCAAGGTCATCCAAGGTCTATGATTTTCATCTTATCTGAAAGGGCATATGCGATTTCCTATTAGTGATCAATAGCAACCCTGCCCTATCTCTCAGCATTTCCGAGATACGGTCGCTTATAGCTTGAAACTTTCAATTAAAATTGCGGCCAAACTGCTGCAGATGGAAACATGGATGTTGTCAATAGTAAACATGTTTCCATCTGCAGCAGTTACTACTGACAGCCTATAGAAAGTACCAACGCCGGCTCTTATGACTTACTATTTAGCCACAATACTGCATGATTGGCATACCATAGTGCGTTAGGACCCTTTAAAGTAATTCAAGGTCAATGATTTTATGTAATCTGAAAGGACGTATGCCATTTTTTATTAGTGATTACTAGTAACCTTAGCTCTATCTCTAACCGTTTTCGAGATATGGACAGTTTTTCATTGAATTTTTTACTTGCCCTTCATTCAACCCCAAATTTGAAAAGGTTTAGATCACTGAAATTTTGCATGCCTAGGTCTAAGATGCATAATTAGTTATTCATGTAAAAAGTTTTCCCTTACAACCTAATGCTTATTCACAATACATCTGTTACAGACAACGGACGACGACGGACAGACGATAACCGTACCATAAGCTCGACCATTAGTTAAGTACGGTCGACTAAAAAGGCTGCGATGTTTGTTTTCCTGAGTAGAAAATAGTGACAGTCACAGTAATGCAGTTGTCGTGGCACGTTTATATGAAATGAAATATGCAGAAACACGACAGTCAACAGAAGTTATTTGACTAAAGAAACATTCAAGAACAGATTCTGATGTCAAGTCACAGTTTATTATAGACAAATAGACATAATAAGAGGTAGTTTGATTTGGACGTTGTGACGTCCACGTCTTAAAATTTGGACATATGGGCTGAAATTTTTTGGGCGTATTTACGCCCAAATGCTCGCTGTTGAAAACCCCAGGCACAGTCAACTGTAGTGGCTGATTTTTGAGATTTCTTAGGACTTCACTTTTTTTTTGTATAGAACCTACAACGAAAGAAAAACAGCCTGTACCAATCACCGATGGACAGCAGTGGACTATGCAGTTTTATTTTGGTATTGTGGTACTATCAAGTATCGCGATATTTGAGTCATTATCATTAATTCATTTGTCACACCGCACAACACTACATTGTATTATTTTTTGTTCTATGTCCATTGTCAAGATATGTGTTTACATGGCTATGGTGTAGCAACGGTCTATTGCCAATGCAAAGTGCTGTTTACTTATCCATTAATTAATTTATCGAGCAAAATGACCATGCAAAACAAATATAGTATAAATCTGACATTTCTAGATTACGAGTATAATTGAATTAGAGGTCTTATAAATCGATACAAAGAAGTTTTTCTTGTTGGATGATGTTGGAATGGTATAATTTGGAATGTTGTAAGACACCTAAAAAGTAATCGTAAGATTTTTGTCGCAAAATTATCGTAAGATGTTTTGTGAATTAGCACATTGGCATACGTGTGCAAAATGTCATAAAATTGTCGCAAAAATGTCCTAAGATGTTTTGTGAATTTAGCCCCTGGTTTTTAGTGGTTTAGTTCCACCAATTCAGGTCTGGTTGGGTTTAAAAAGTAGTATTAAGGTGGCCACAAGTTGGAGAAAAGTTTTTGAATAAGATTTTTTCTGCAGGTTTCGGAAAGTTCTTGAAAACCAAATTTGGTCTTGAAAGTAAAGGGATCTTAAAAGCCCTTGAATTCCACTTGTTTAAAGTCATCGTAATCATGATGTGAAAATGTTATTGTGTGATGCCAAAACGTCCAATGTGACATGATAAAATATCCCAGGAATGGGTCTTGAAAAGGTACTCAAGTTCTGGAAAAGTTCTTGAAATTTTTTGGTCCAAAACTGTGTCCGTCATTGGCTTATTATTGATTGTGTGTTGAAGGCTTCGTCGAGGCATTAATATACTGGTGGCAACACCTGGTCGACTTGTCGACCACATCAGTAACACGCAGTCTCTGCAGCTCAGTTGTGTGAAGTTTCTAGTCATTGACGAGGCAGACAGGTTAGCTGCATTATTTTCATTGAACTATGCTGCTAATATATGGATTGATGCTGTGATTAATAGAGTGCTGCACAAATTAGTGAGTGACACAAACTACTAACAATTAATACATAGGGTTAAAAAATTACAATCACATTTCTAAGATGACTTAGATAAAATTCCCAGCATCTGAAATCATCTTTATTATTTTTTCCTCAGAACGTTGATGTTTAAATCTGTCTGTAATGCTGGATATATGCTGATTGTGTCTTACTGCATTTGTAACAGCTGTTAGTGAATAACTTGTTGCGAAACAAAGACATGCATTTTTGGCAGTTAGTATTGTTAGCTGTTACTCAGAATATATGTAAAAAAACTTACCAGTTTATAACTGTGTGTAAGGACGATGTGATGATATCAGTCCTCTAAAAGAGCAAAAATCATTTGAGTAACCTTAGATGGGGCTATGCGTATGGCGTCCTTACATGCTGACTTTAGTTGGTAATCACTAACATAGTCTAATGCCTTCTTTATTTGATGTTATTTGGCGTATTGATGCATTGTATCAAGACGAACTGCATTCTGTAGGCTCATTCCAGCAAGCTGTTCTACACTTTCATACACAACATACGTCATAGCTGCCAATCAGTGAAAGAAACAAGTTACTACAATATCAATAAATCTCTATCATATGTGACATACGTAGCTCATGGTCCCTACTTCTCTGCAGAATTTATTTTTTCTGACATTTCAGGACAAAATGAATCATTTTCCCTGACTACTTTGTTCACGCAAATACCAATATCAATATATATTTGCTGTTTTATTGCGAAAAGTCGGGGAATGAGCCTGACGCATGTAAAAAGCACTATAGCAGGATCCATATCTTTACCTTTTACCTTTTAAAGGCAGAGCAGTATACCTCCGGTCCGGTACAGAACGTTGGATGTATCTACTACTGCTGCTACTGCTGCTCCTACTACGCTGCTGCTCGTTATACCTGGAAATCAGGGTTGGCTGTGCTGAAATGCAGTACCTGGTAGTTTTCTGTGTTGAATGATGTCCAGAAATATCTGTGTACAGCTGAATAATGTACGAGGGTCGTTCGATAAATAAATTACAAAATGGCGCCATTTCATTAGTTCTTAAAACAGGAAAAGTTGGAAATATACGTTCTATAGTGAATTTAACTTTGAGTACTAGATGTGACTTTTATTACGATGACGTCAATCCGGTGATGTTGCCATTGAAATCGCCCTGTAACGAACAGTGTGTCGTTATTGTTTTTTTTGTGGGCCCAAAGACCTAGGCCTAGTGCAAATACGATTCACTCTGAGATGCTTCCAGTATATGGAGTTATGTGTTTTATGAAGCCAACAGTACATGCTTGGTGGAAGAAAATGCTAGTTGGGCAGAAATTTGCATGAGATACCAAGGTGCAATCAGTTGTTCTTCAGAGGCAGCCAGCATCATTCTGTGCATCGGACATTCAGAAGCTTGATGACAGATGGGACAAAATGTTTAAACAAAATCGGACAATATGTAGAAAAACGAAACAGTAATGTTTAACGCTTAAAGATGTGTTATTAGCTCTTTAAGTTTATTCGTTTTTTTCCTCACTCCTATGCTGTTTGGCATTTATGAGTTATGACAGAAAATATTAGAGAAGTAGGAGCTGTGTTCTATTAACAGACGATGTCACGATAATGACTTTTATCATCAAAAGAATTCCAGCATGGGTTTAGAATTAAATTCCCTACAAACATATATTCCGAATTCTTTCTATTTTAAGAATTAATGGAATGGCATCATTTTGTAATTTATTTATCGAACAATCCTCGTAGATACTGATATTAGTTTAGCGCTAAAATGAGAAACTTGATCATGAAATAACTGTGAAATGAATGCAGGTTGTTGGAGATGGGGTTTGAGAAGGACGTATCAAGCATTATATCAGCGCTGAGTGAACGTTCTCAGTGCCAACGTCAAACCATCCTGCTGTCTGCAACACTCTCTTCTGGTCTCAGCTTTCATTGAGTATTTCTGACATTTTCTCACCTGTTGCTATTGGCTTAGTAGCTTTGAGTTCAGCCAACATGCGGCTTGGTGACATAACAACATTGTGTATTGTCTGGATTTAGTTGCTTTATTAAATAACTAATTGAATTTTGGACTGATAGTTTGCTGGTTGCTAAGAAACTTCGCAGAAGACGAAATGGTTGTATCTTTTACAGCATGACATTATGCTTTGTACATACATATGTTACCTTATCTCACCTCTGTGGTGGGCAGACTGCTCAGTGCTGAGGCTGTATCGGTTCGGCCCAATGCGCTTCCCTAGATGTAACCATAAGGTTACAGGAAACGGCTATGAAGCCGTGAACAGCTGTGAAGCCGTAGATAAGTGATCGTAAAGTTGTAGACGGCTGTAAAGCTAAAATTGACGTGAAAGCCGAAAATTAACCAGCATGTGTACACTGGTAATGTATCTGCTTAACAAAATGTTTTGGTTGGCTTTTTGTTGGCTCCTACCCTACGGATTTTAGAAATCTTTCAGGTCATCGGAGCATTAACCCCCACCACGTCAAGGTGGCCATCGATCATGGTAGGGATACCATGTTTCTTACAGTCAGGGAAAGTCGAGGAATTAAAAGTATCAGCGTGCAAAAGTTAACAAAGATGCAGAAAAAATTTTGAACTGTTGTACACAGACTGCAGTTCAAATTTTTTCTGCTCGCTTTGCTTGCAGATTATTTGTACCTCCACTTTTAAATTTGTTCCACCGCTTTTTTTCAACTGTGATTGCAAGTGATTGAAAACCGACATTGGTATTTGCGCGAACAAATTAGTCAGGGAAAATGATTCATTTTGTCCTGGTATGTCAGGGAAAATAAATTCTGCAGAGGAGTAGGAACCATGGGCTATGCATGTCACATATGATAGAGATTTATTGATATTGTAGTAACTTGTTTCTTTCACTGATTGGCAGCTATGACATATGTTGTGTGTGAAGGTGTGGAACAGCTTGCTGGAATGAGCCTACAGAATGCAGTTTGTCTTGATACAATGCATCAGGTTTGCTTATATATATTGTACATTTTGTACCAGTCTAACTTTATCTTAGGTTTATCTCCAAAAAGACAGACCACACGGTCTCAGTGTAGACAGTGAGTGAGTGAGTGGGGTTTAACGTCCCGCCTGACATAGTATAGGTCATTTCCGGGAGATGACACACTCTTATGGTAGACAAACCACAAACTTTTAGGGTAGTGTCTACACACTTTTGTGGTAGCCAGACAACAAACTCGTGGTAAACAGATCACTCCCGCACTTTCAGGGTTGACAGACATTTAAAACAAAGAGGCAAACCAGCAACGCATTTATATACAAAAACTTGGACATGTAATAAAAGGAGTGACTTTGAATGTTACAGTAATTAAATTGTTGCTTTGATGCTGTTGGTTGTGAGACATTTTGACTGGAGGAGCCTGAAAACAATTCCAATCCAAAGAAATTTTCAAAGTTGGAAACCTACCTGTTTTGAAGTAAGTTGGGATGAGATGTCACACTGAACTAAAAACAAAGTATTGTAGTAAGTTATTGCACAAGTGAAGCCCTTGGCATTGACGGTAAAGTCCTGGTTCTGTGTATAAAATTTGTTACATTGGTTCACGTGCTTGTTGTAATGAATTTCCTGATCAACTGATAATTGTCACAAACGCTGCCACTTTACAAAGTTATTTAAAGAAACTGTTAGTTTGGTTTATTACTAATTTTTCTAGCTTTTCAAACATTGTTGTTAAATCCTTTTTGCAGAGAGAAAGTCCTCTGCACACTGTCATGTACCGCAAGTGGAGTATTGTGATTGCATTTTTCAGCCGAATCCGTGTGATGATTCATCGGTTTTAAAGTCTTGTTCATCTGAGGGGTTTGCAGTGCCTGACAGCCTTCAACATCACTTTGTTATCGTTCCCAGCAAACTGAGACTTGTGACATTGGCCGCTTTTCTCATCTGGAAATGTAGTGTAAGTTTATCTAGTATTGATTCTGGATAAGTACGAAAACGATAGTTGTGGCTTATCTGGTTGACAAAGTTTCAATGTGGACACAGTCACCAATTGGTGACTGAAGCTTCATGGCAGCTGGACTGTAGCTGTGCAATTAATCTGCTGGTTCTGTACAACTTTGGCAATGAATCAAGTTTGTTACTAAGGGAGGCTTAGTGGATTTGATCGACCTCCCCCCCTTTTAACCAGAGTCACAAAATGTTGCAGAAAAAATAACCCAAATATGACAACTAGATACAGTTTTTGAGCTGGAAATGCACAGAATGTTTTGAGCCAGGTGAGGCTTTGTCCTGGACACCACGTGATGAACTTACAGCACTCTCAGACCCATTATCTCAGTTAGGTACCAGCCCCAGGATGTGGAGTTGAATGGCACTTTGTAAATGGGTGACTTCACTTTTTGACTTATGACTTTCGCTGAGCCAAAGCTAAAGCTGAACGCTAAAAGCTGTACTTAGACCAAAGTTTAACTAAACGATTAAAAATGGCAGAAAACTGGTAACCCTGACAGGAAATAAATCAACCAGTTACTCTTGGACTTGCTTATTTAATTGTGCCGCGCATGCAAATGGCGTAATTACGTAACGTTTTACGTCATTGTGTAGCCATTACGGCGTTTATTTTTGGTACCAGACTGCTTTAATTTACTAAACTATCTGTACGTATAGGACTTGCCACTCGCCATGTTTTCGCTCAGCTAAAGTCAAAAGTCGAAGTGGATTTTGGCTCAGCGAAATCACTTCACTTTTTGACTTAAGTAGGTACTTAGACCGAAGTTTAGACTCAGCGAAAGTCTCAGCAAAAGTCTTAAGTCAAAAAGTGAAGTTGTCCAATGTTTGGCTACAGGCTGCGGGATTGAACATTTTAAACAACTGTTTAAGATACTTTTGTGCTATCATAGCTGCGGCATATTTTGACTTTTTTGTTTAATTGCACCAGTTATAAGTACACTTGCTTGCCGATTTATTTTCATGTAAGCATAAATAAACATTAAAACCGGTTTGTGTAGCGCCGTGCTACCGAAGTATATATCTTGATGGTTTGAGCTGTTTGAGTTGTGTGATGTAATGCAGCGTGATAGCGGTGCTCAGTGCAAGGTGATTGTTTTCCTGTCAACACAAGACTCTGTTGAGTTCCACTACACGTTACTGTCTGACTGTCTTCGAACCAACGCAGCAGATGATGCACAGTTACAGCTGTTTAAACTGCATGGCGACTTGCCTCAAAAGGTGCGAACTAAAACAATAACATTTTATGTTGTTGTTGTTGTTGTCATAGCCCACCAACTCTTTTTTTCATCACGCATCGTCAACGTTGAGGAAGTGATGCTTGACGATGCTGGAGACGATACGAGAAGAGCGAGGGACGGGGTTATGGGGTCGTTTGCAGCCATTGTGCCAGACGAACTGTTGTCTGTTAGAGATGTCGACATGCCATGCCAAGGCTTATTGTCGATGTTTTTTTTGATGGCAGGCGAACCAGCTGGCTGTTGGTATCACCACAAAAAGGCGACTCCACCAGAATCACAATGATATTTTATCTGACATCATACTGAAGAAATTGTATTTTATTGAATGAATTTTTTTTGCACATTTTGTAGTGTTATAATCAAGCTGCTTAGTGATATTACCACCATAAACTTTGACTTGGTTAGATCTGAAAGTGAATCATCATTCTTTCATATATTTTGACAGTTCTTGTCCATGCCTAGTTGCAGTTTGAGATTTGCTTAGAGTGTTCACTGAATATACTTTGGATATATGGATATATCAGACACTTGGATGATCAATGGGAAAGGAATTTGACTAGTAAAAACTTTCACTCTTTCACAGTTTAGCACTTGGGAATAACTCTGAAAAATGAACCACTTGAACAAATATCAACAGTAGTATAGTATAAATTGTGTGTACTAATACTAACCAGTTTTTATAATTACACGGTGTTTCTAAAAAAGGACCCCTTTTTGTTTTTTTCATAATTCACGCAAATGACGATCAATTTACGCAAAATTTTCACCATTTGTAGCTAAAGAAATACTAATTCAAAATATTTTAACAAAATATGGCAGCTGATTAAATATTCTTTGCTAGTTGTGATATAATGCTGAGTGCTGACGTCATAATGTGTCATGGGTTCAAGCTTGATAGTCTCAACTAGTGCTGTCAGTTGCTACCCTGCTTCGATGGTGAACTTAATCTGCTTTGCTAATGAAAAATGTTTATCGTGTCAGCACGGAGCAACATCTGGACATGAGATCAGGTGTCTCGCGATCCAAAAACTCAACATCTTGCAAGCTCGGTGTCCTAGTACACCGTGTTGCTCGAACATGTGAAAGACCAACTATCCCCACAGACATGTAAACGCGATCGCTTTGCACGTTTTTTTGTGGCTGCAACTGTAAAACTTCAAATATTTGTCATCAACAAACCAGATTTTTCACCATCGGAGCAGGGTAGCAACTGACAGCACCAGTTGACACTAGCAAGTTTGTACCCATGACGCATTATTATGTCAGCGTTGCATCACGACTAACAAAGAATATTTAATCAACTGCCATATTTTGTTCAAATATTTTGAATTAGTATTTTTTCAGCTACAACTGGTAAAAATTTTATGTAAATTGCTCATCATTTGAGTGAATTATGAAAAAAAACAAAACGGGTCTTTTTTATTTTTTACACTGTGTACATTAGCCATACTGTGCAATGTTTATACACGTGTTAATCGTAAGTTAGTTTAGCATACAGTTAGCAAATACTGCTTTGCTTTGTTCGTTTTCTGTGTTTGTGGAAATGTTTGAATTGTATTTTGTCAGGAAAGAACTGAAATTTTTCAGAAATTTCATTCCATTAAGACAGGTGTACTTCTGTGCACAGTAAGTTATCAGTATATTCTGTCATTTGTTGTACAGCTGTTTTTTATCATTTCATCTAGACTCGTCACAGTCATTGGTTTAGATATAACTGTTTTTTTTCTAAGCATTTGCTACCAAGTTGAAACTTTGTCTCAATATTGCTACCATGTGTTGTAAATTGTCATTTTTCTAATTGTTTTTAGTTAAGTTATGCTGTCATTTTTGTACAATGGCAGTTTTACTTATCTCGAGTTATTCATGTGTCTTAACCTGGCATGTTACTCTTTAATTCAGTGGCATCTACTGTGTAGAAGTTGGTTTGAACACAAGTTTACATCACTGTTATCCTTGAAATGTGCATGCTTTTACTGCATACTTTGTTTCCTCGTGTTCATGTTGGAGTTATTCACACCAATTGCTTATTTACTAGGCTGCCTCTTTATTGTTAATTTGTAGCATTTCATTCATCAAATTGACATGTAGACTACGTGCAACGATACATTGTTGGTAGCCAGTCAGGTTGTTGATGTAACTGAATAACAACAGGTGTTAAGATGTCATGCCAGTATCATCACTGTCACAGTCACAAATCACTCGTTAGATGTCTGTTGTTATACGGCCATCTTATTTGGCTGCACTAGCGTTTTATGCCCGTCTATCTGTCTGTCCATTTGTTGCATATGGGCTCCTAACTAGCAAAGCCAAAATTGGTACAAAAAGCTCCCTTTGACAGGGCAACTGGTCTGCTGATTTTCAGTTAATGGATCATCATCACAGGATGTCAAATACTTGAAAAAAAATCTTGCATATGTGTGATATATCTGAATATGTAGATGTGAACCAATGCAAAAGTTAACTTTCAGTTGAAATTCAAAATAAGCAAGTGGTGTATGTGCACGACTAGGCAGATGGCTGCATCTGATGTTGGCACTGGGCTGAAGTGTTTTGCGTATATTGTACACTGCAGGATGTAGCAGCTCGAGGCTTGGATCTGCCGCACGTTCACTGGATAGTTCAGTATAACGTGCCTGGCAAACCTGTAGATTACATTCATCGGGTCGGTCGAACTGCTCGCATCGGTGTCACCGGCAATGCACTGCTCTTTGTCAGTCCTGCTGAAGTGGACTATATCACCGTTCTCAGACAACACAGCATCGAGTTAGCATTGTTTCTATATTGTGTCTGGAATATTCTGAATGCTATTAATTGTAATCTGCTCATTGAGCAACAGTCTCTTGTTCTCTTCTTTTTTCGTGTGCCAGTTGCTGTTTTTGCATCTATGCTAAATCTCGAGTCATGAACAAACAGCTCCATGTCTTTGCCTAATGTTGACTTTTATTATTACACCTCGCAGGAAATCAGTAATATAATAATGACATTTAGTATTTAGATTTCACCCTGTCTGTTTTGCTGAAATACGAACCTAACCTGTGCCTGATAGCAACTGCAGCGAGAGAAACAAGTTAGGTTCTAGTACATTTTTGACTCCATTGTCGGTGAATATCCCACTGGTGTAGCTTAATCACAGGCTGAACGGTAGTTCAAGCCCTGTGTTAACGGCGACTTCTCTTTCTTATGGGAAAACCAAAAATTCGACCCCTAACAGAATCAAAACCCCTGATCTGATTGAGATAAAATTTTGCACAGTTGATTACGTCGGCGAGATGACCCCTCACGCAAAATTTCATGTAAATCCCTTCAAGGGGGACTTCCCAGCAAATGGGTGAAATATACGCAAAAATTTTTTAGCCATATACCTTTTTTTTTAGTCAACTCACCTACAGGTCAGACCCTTCGGCGAATTTTTGCGTGCGATGGCTCAAACGACGTGGTCTCGCGCAAGGATGTGCCTTTTGGGGGTTAAAAAATTTGAAATTAATATTTAACGTATTTATTCGCAAAAATCGAAAAAATTACAATGGCGCCTATGGGGAAAATTAAGCAATTCTTTAAACG
>Ga0209367_1007601_pt1 | contig 14905 bp, 10 predicted proteins | sample WorMetLIZISLAND2_FD_187412 | JGI IMG/M metagenome (GOLD analysis project Ga0209367, IMG submission 187412) | Marine gutless worms symbiont microbial communities from Max Planck institute for Marine Microbiology, Germany - Olavius geniculatus... ... | reverse complement strand
CAAATATACGTACGAGTGTCAGTTTATCTAAATACAGTCACCGCACATACAACGGAAATACACGTCGGCCCAGTGCCAACATTATGCGGCCGTCCGTCCGCCTAGAGCTGTGCTACCCTATCCATAACCACAATCTCGACTTGTGACCTTCAAAGCAAAAATAAACGGCCAGCGATAAATCAACAGCAATTCGAGGAAAAATGGCAAAAATATCACAGCTGCGGTTTTCTTGCAATACATTTTAACCACAAAGTATTATTTTTTTTAAATGCAAGACGTCAGAACGTTAAATAAATTATATCTCACCACAAAACGAAATCAAGGAAGCAAGCTGTGCGAGCTCTTTATTAACAAACGTAAAACAACGCCGGAAAAATGCATCCTATAGCAAGTTTTGTTTTCGATTTTGTTAAAATGTCATAGATAAAATGTCATAAATAAGATGTTTTTGTTCCATTTTGCAGTAAAATTTTGGCTGTTTCTAAGTTTTCTTTCACATAAGCATTTCGTAAAAAAATAGATCGTAACAGATGGACAGACAAACACAGAAACGGACGGACGAGACGCGTAATGCGGCCGAATAGTACGGTCGCGGACTAAGTACGCAAATTATTGTTTCACATAGGCCTACAAACACTGGCGCAGAACAAAAGAAATCAACTCGGCCAACTAGACGAAAAATACAATATTCATTAAATATAGCAGCTGCTTTCACCGCGAATTATGGACTGGATAAAACACGGGATTATTATGTCAGTCAGCTGGGTAAATTTAAATTAAGAACAAAAAAAACTGTCTAACTTTACAAAGAGCGACATTAACGCCCATCGCCCTTAAGCCTACAATTACAGTGTCAACCGAGGTGCGATAGCAAATGGTCTCACTTCCCTTCACTATGCTTTATCCCTTTTCCTCGCGTTCCCCTTTCCCCTCCTCGTTGCTCAATGAAAAATAGGGGGAGGGGAGATTTGATCTACACCCTTAACAAAGCCCCTCCCCCTATTTTTCACTCGGCGCAAGCTGCGCCCACCGTGCATAGAGATTGAAGCCACTCTTCAGTCCTCGCTTTGCGCTCGCCTTTTTAAAACTCGGCAAAATTATATCCCGCCGCTACGCTGAACACTATTTTTGCATTAAAAGTAAACAGCCTTCTTGTTGACGTCTGTGCGAAAACTAACTTGAAACGGCTCAGCTTTGTATCGACCTGTAGTCTAATAATTCTATAGTTAGGCCTATGCTAGCAGCCAAACAATATGAACCACAGTTGTAAAAACGTTTACGTTTACACACTTTTCCTTTTGCTTTTTACAAAAAAACGTTTTAACCTTTTTCGTTAGCTTTTTCACAGACGTGCGGTAGCACAGCCCTGTGTTAATGGCGACCGGCTAACTAAAGGGAAAATGGCAAAATTCGACCCCGCGAAGATCCGAAACCCCTCAACCGATCGACACAAAATTTGAAACAGGTGATTACGTCCGCGAGACGACCCCCCGCGCAAAATTTCGTGCAAATCCGTCCATTGGGAGCTTCTCGGCAAATGGGTGAAATATAACGAAAATTTTTCGAGTATACATAATTTTTTTGTTGACCGACCTACAGGTCAGACCGCCCGGCGGATTTTCACGCGCGATGGCTCGAACAACGCGGCCTCACGCAAGGGTCAAACCTTTTTGGGAACCAAAATTCAAAGTTAATAACTAACCCCCTAAAAATCCCCCCAAAGTCGAAAATTGGGCCAAAAAACGGACTTAGAAATTTTCGACCAAAAACGCTCCTGTATAAAAATTTCACGTATAAACGACCCCTAATCGTCATTGTAGGCCCATAAAAGTTGTATAGTGAATAGGCAACGTGGACCTGGGAATTCCAAATATGTGGTAATTTTGGACCCACTGCTTACAGGTCACGTGACACGGAGCATGCACAGTGAACTTTTGGCCTTTAACATGGGCAAATGCAAATTTGAGGCTTTGTATCTCCGTAACGGTGCAAGATAGACGCATAATTCCAATGGACCACAATAAAAAACGACATATGCTGAGTCCAACGGTCACGTGACTGATGACGTCACGTGACCCCAAAAGGTCAAACTCGTGACCCCAAAATCTTTGAAGCCCCGTATCTCCGTATACGTGCAAGATAGGCGCATGGTCATCATTGACCACCAATAGGAAAGTGCAAACGCCGAGTCCGATGGTCACGTGACCGATGACGTCACGTGACTCCTAAATATCAAAGTCGTGACCCCCAAAATATATAAGGTTCAGTGTCTTCATGGCCGTGTAAAGCAGATGGTTTATAATTGACCATCAACATAAAAACTACTTTTGCATACAGCGTTGAATATTTTCCTTGTTAACAATGTTAGAATATTTGCATTGAACACCAAACACTAACTTATTAATGTCAGTGTTAAGGAATCGTGCGTCCATTTATTGAAAGATCTTTATTTTCTGAAACATTCTGCTTGAAAAATATATAAGCTTCGCATATTAGCGCAACTGGCAATACACTTTGGCTACGGACAGCTCAGGGGGTCTGGACCCCCAGCCAGTTGCGCTAATATGCAATCACTAGTCAACAGCTTACAACCCAATCCACCCACAAAAAAGTCGACGGCCAAACACAAACTCAGTCGACGGCGAGGCTGCTGCACGAGCAGCAAGAAACAACGAGTTTACGTTTTTGTCTACGTGCCCGAGAAACAGAAGAAGAAAAGTACGCTGATTCCATTTTATCCTTTGACCCACTGGCACTGGTGTAACCATTGGGGACACCCCGTCAGCTGAGGCCACGGAGGCCTAGTCAGCTGCTCAAAATAATGTAGAAATGCACAAAACACTATTTTCACACCGAAAAATCCGAAAACTATGTGCGAAAAAGGTACAGTTTCTCCGCAAACTCTATTCTTTGAGTGACCCCCTACATTTGTATCATGGCTACGCCACTGCAGCTCACCGCACCTCTCGGAACGAGTCACCCATTTGCCTTGCCATTTCATTGCTACTGCAACTTGCACCGAACAATCTGCCATACATTCGCACCACATTTCAACAACAACTGTATAGGCCTATAATCCCCAAAATTACAATAAACGACTGTTCAGTGGCGTAAACAAAGAGGCCCAGCGGTAGCAGACCCCCATCCTCTAGAAAAAACAAGCATACGTTCAAACTTCCAAATTTGGTCAGTTTATTCTTAGAAAAAAATAATTACCTCCGCCAAGGAGGTAATGTTTTTGCCGGTTTTTGTTTGTTTGACTGTTAGCAAGATAACTCAAAAAGTTATGAACGGATCTTAATGAAATTTTGAGGGTATTTCGGGCATGGCACAAACTACCAGTGATGCAATTTTGGGGGTGATCCGGAAGGAATCCTGCATTCTGGATCACATTTTCGTTACCATTGCGCTAAAGGGGGCATGAGGGAACCGCTGGCATAGTGAATATGGTGACGCCACCTGGCGAATAACATTGCCTTGGCGGAGGTACCTGCGGGCTATGACTGCTTTCTAGTTACATTTGTTGCCATCAAATGTCATATTTTAAAGTTGTGTTGCACAAAATTCGATTGAATTGGGGCTCTGCTGGGAGAGCTCACAGCGGGAGGCTCTCCCAGACTTCTTAGCTGAACTTTAGAGTCCTAGTTCTAAGGGAAATGAGGAAAAATGTATAAGGAAAAAAAGTAAAAAGGAAAAGTAAAAACTGATAAAAGGAAAAAGGACAAAAGAAGTGAAAAAAGAAAGACGAGCCCCTCTCCAACTGACATTATATCTAGTTACGCCACTGACAACTGTAAAGCATAAGTCTTTTAAGATGGCTGCAAAAGTTTGCTTTGTAAGACGATTTCTTCGTGTCACTGAACCGATCTGCAGCTGTTAAAACATTGAAGCAAAAATTACTTATCGTTAACATGTCAACTTTTAAGCCGTTAGACCTACTTTCGGTAAAAATGCATAGCCCCCCCGCCCACATAAAATTTCTAACATCATTAAGTGTTGGCAAGTGAACTGTTGCAACATGCCATGCATAAGGAGACCCTCAAAATGTTTTACTGCTGTACTGCTTCCCTTTTTGTGGGCCCCTATTTGTAATGCACTGTACGGTATGTCAATCATTGTTCTGTAATGTAAGAACTTAATCGTAGATCTTAAGCATGGTATATGCTATGTTCATCGTTTGTAGAAAACACTTTTGAGCTGTTTTAGTTTAGTATTTAGAATTATTATCTGACCTGGTGCACTCCTGGCTGTCGCGAAAACCTTTGGCAAACGGATTGTGATCAATCTTCAACTGCGTTATCTGGACACAGGCAAAAATCAGAGCGAATTAGCAAGCATATTATCATAACACACTGACAACAATTATCATTGTTGAGCTTTGTAACGTCTTCCGTTAAGCGAAGAAAATCCTGTGCATTCAGTTATTATCGGCTGCTAAAATTCCTAATGAATCTTTTGTGAACATCGGTGCAGTTTTTTGTTTGCCTTCAAAACTTTCACTGAAAATATGTAATAACCTTTATACTATCACTACAACAACTATCAGAACGGACTAATACAACATTGCACAGTGTTCCAGCTAACCACACTATCAAGCACTACAACAACTACAACGTAATATTACTAAACATGTACATTAGCTGGTGGCGTGGCGTAGTTGGCAACGCGTTTCAACTGAAACGAAACTACGCCGGGCCCGGTTAGTACTGCGATGGGTGACTGCCTGCGGGCAGGTATACCATCTCGGTGCAAAGCGTGCCAGCTAGGTCGACTCAGCCTTCCATGGGACGGTAAAATGAGCAGTAACTACAACAACCGGTTGTTGTAATATGGGTTACGGAATATGGGTTACGGAAGGTGGTGACCTTAGTACAGCTGACTGGGGCTGCCTAGGCGGCCGCTGCGTAAGCTTGTGTCTGCAGGTTGCACGTGGTGGCTGTGCGGCTGGCGGCTCTGGTTAGTGACGAAAAGCGCATTAGAGGCGTTGCATACGCGAGATGCGCTATACAAATTGACACCTTTACTTTACTTTATTAGTCGGCGTTCTGGTACGCTGTCACGTCAATGTACTCTGTCTCTGCTACTACGACAACTACTATTACAACAACAACTACAACTACAGCAGACTACTACTACTACACTCACGTACGTCAGTGTTCTCGTAAGCTGTCACTGCAATAACTTTGTCTCTACTACTGCTGCTACTATTACTACTACAACTAAAGCGATTACTACTACAATATACTTACGTCGGTGTTCTGGTAAGCTGTGACTGCAATAAACTCCGTCTCGGGAAAAGCATGCGTGTACACAGTCCTACGCTCATCGTCACAGACAACCGGTTGTTGTAGTTGTTGATGTAGTTGTAGTTTTTGTCTGTCCGTGCAAGTTGTAGTAGTTGTTGCCGCTGTAGTCGTAGCGGGGACCTCAATCACGTGAATGCGCGGCTGATAGCGGTGCATCGAGTGTAGGATTATCTACACAGAACGCAAACACAAACACAGTGTCGCAGCTATTGAAATAATCATTGGTATTTCAATACTGTTCAAATAGTTGACTGTGAAAATGCTATTTCGAGTAACAAAAATTCTCGACTGTCTGCATCATTGTTTGAATTGTAGCCTAAATTTGTTGGCGGTAACTTTAAAAAGCCGGGGATTTGAGGAGCCAAAAAGGGGGTAAAAAATTGTTTTTAAATTTCTCTAAAAATAAAAAAAATTTACCATTAATTTTATGGATAAATTATTTCACAAGAAAGAAAATTTTCCGACAAGCTAAAATTTAAAGTGCAAGGATTGCCTCCCCACCCACAGATTAGCTAACCTACCCCTTGCCGGAACACCAGTGCTATTGGTCAGTTTTAGTTCCAAATATTGCTCTAAATAGAGTTCTAAATATAGCCCATTTACTGGTGTATACTTACAGTGTTGGGGTCGCGGCATGTCTTGTTGTTGGTCAGTTTGAGTTTGCTGAAGATGACGTCATGAGTTGACCAATATTCACCCGACTGGGGAGACTCCGATTGTACGCACACCCGCTCTACGACCGAAACAAATAAATAAATTCATTATCGAATTCTACAAAATAGTGCATAAAACACTAAAAACAAACGTGCTTTGACAAAATGCACAGAGTGCACTGTAACAAAAAATGTAAAGTTCTCGCTCTTCGCAAAATAAAGTAACTTTTGAGGTAGTTCAATTCAGAGGTCATAATCTATGTGCATCGACGTTACACCGGACAGACGGACGGGCGGACGGACGGACGGAAAACATAGTGCTGGCATAACTCGCATGGCGCACTTAAAAGCCTTGAAAATCCCGTGTCCCCATCCCCGACTGTATAAGCGGGGTGGACAAAAACCTACCTAAGCCATCGAAGATCCCACTACAAAATTGTGAAAGCGACCAACCCCTTCCAAAATGTGGTTATACATACGCTGGCACGCGTACTGCCTATGTTTAGCATACTGTCTAGAGTGGTATAACCCACCGGTGCAGTCATGCTTGACCAAACGAACGACAGTGTATAGACTACACAACCCAACCGATTGTCAGTCAGCATGGAATAGGTGTTGGTTAAAACACTGTCCAGAGTGTATGTTTTAATAACACACATTTGTGACATCGCAGACCGTGGTTTAGCATGCACGTTAATCGTGGTTATGTAAAACCGAAACTCACTGGGCAGCTGTCGTTGGGCCTTTCCCGTTGGCGTCCATCGTGACGACTGGTATTTCCACTGGGACTGTCCCAGCTGTAACATGTCTATGCATATTGTGTAGTAGCGGTCCTTGTCCAGGCCTTCCAGCGAGAACTGCAGCGTCGGAAATATCCGCCTATAAACAAGGAGAAAAAAACATTTTTGCAAGAACACAATAATTTGCAACTAAATAATCTATTTGTATATATATTATATGACAGCATATGATGAATGATTTGCACTACGAAAATTAGCAAGCAAGTTACCAGGTTAAACCAGCACGTAAACTAAAAAAAAACTAAAACTTTTTTTAAATGGAAATAAAATAAGAGAAAAGGAATACAAACAGTGCATTTAAAAAAATTTTTACCGTTACAAAGTCACTAATTAGGCTACTAATTACATACTTAATATCCAGACAATGTGTGCCAAAGTCAACTTAGCCTCCTACCCTCAGCGAAATGGGAAATGAGCAGTAGTTCATGGGCTACGAGGTAAAAGTCTAGCGTGGCTGACTGGGCGGTGGTATGTCTGTTAGCTGCAAACGGCGGGTCCAGTTTTCCGCTGACGCGAGCAATTAGGCCTACGGATGTCCGCATAGTACGCTGCGGTATCATTAGCTCATGTCAATCAGCTGTAAAACCCTGCTATCGCAAAGGGGAACGCGCAACAGCTGCGGTGCACCGTTGTACGCTAATGATCCGTAGACTTCATCTGTAGCTATTGGCTACAGTTTCAAAGAAAGCGCAGTAAAACAAAATCATTCGACAGAGGCCGCCAGACGACCAGCGGCTAGTGTCTAGTGTTTTACTCGTACTCACCCAGTCACCAGAGGGCGCCACCTATCGCTCAACCAACGCTTTATCGGCTGCATATCGCAAATTTTGCTTACCCCCTCTCATTTACCGCTTTCGTTCGAAGTGACCCCCTTCGAATTTATGGAAAAGCTTTACGGTTCCTGAAACTAGAGTCTTCCAGGCAGCCGACGGTGTAGATTTGGCGATCCTAGCTTGCACCGTTTTTGGCTGATCCAATCGTGTGACGGACAGACGGACAGAATTGGCTAAGACGCGCTACAGCAGTAGCAGCTGCTGTTGCGCGTAAAAACGCTGCAGCATCAAAGAAACTCAGAAACGGCAGACATAGCACGCACGTACCTATAAATTTCGAGTTCAAAATCTAAATTGGGCGAATTTAGGCTTAGATTTTAAAAGTATCAAGCCGCGTTTGCTATGCCTACATTTTTACTTTTCGTTAAAATCCATTTGCAGGTTAAAAACTGCTATAATGCTTATCTCAACAATCAGAAAATTTCGGTTCTAGTTCTTTCCACGTCAAAAACCGTTCGTGCCGTTGACAGATAAAATTCAGCCGATTTTGCATAATTTAAAAAAATTAATTGCCCAGAAATTGCATAAAGTAACGTGTTTCTACATAGAAAATATTATTTACTTTAATGTTGCTTCTGTGACGTAACAGCTAAAGGCATTAAGCTATACGCCATGATCACAAGCTGAAACAAATTGAGCCAATCCACTGAACTTAATCCCTCTCAACTTACTGCAACTGACCGTTGGACTTAGGCGAATTCTAGCAAGTTTTGATTTACTTACCGACAGCGCAAGTGCGCGCACTAGTAAGTGGTAAGTTATGTCAACGGTATATAGGAGGCCGTGGCCTATACGCTGGAGCTAATTACTGTCAAAGCGCGTTACGTAACCACACAATGTCAAGTAGACCTAGTCTGCACTGCGCACAACTTTCAGTAAAATTACTTGTGACGTTAAAGATTAAGCAATTAACCAGGGCCGGATTTAGCTGGTGGGAGGCCTGGGGCCCCTGGTGGGAGGCCTGGGCCCAGTGGCGTATTTGGGATTTCAGAAAGGGATTGGCTATCGAATTACAGGGTTTTAAAAATTGAGGGATTTAGTGGGAGACCCCCTGTTGGTGGGAGGCCTGGGGCTCGGCCCCCCGCTGCCCCCAAAATCCGGCCCTGCAATTAACTGCACTAAATCGAGGGGCACGAACAAGCTAACGGTTGAATCGAGCTGCCAAAAAAGACTGATGATAATGAAGACAAAAGGTGCCCATGTCGAATTTCATCTAAACAAAACGTAGATCGTTATTATCTTACTGACGCTGGGTATGAAAATTGAGCTAATCCATGCGTTTCTGTGAAATTCAGCATAATTTTAGGAGTGGTAAAAATTTACTCAAATAAGGCAGGAAATATTGTAGCGCATGCAGTGGACACAATAATTCTACAAGAAATTTGACGTAATGCTCACACGACGCGCGAAAGCTTATAGCAGTTCCGGTTCAGTAGTTTAGCTAAAAATTGAGGTGTTTACACTAAGTTAATATACAAATACCAAATTCTCTATTTGGATCGCATAACGATAGTTCCGTGGCGCCACCTTGTGAATGATATAGACTTGTGTCGCAACCCGAAATCGCCAAAAAAATCCATAAAACCCCCTATTTTGGCGTTCAAGGTCATTCAAGGTCATTGAATTCTGCGCCAATCGAGAGCCAGTGTACGACTTCCTATTAGTGATTAATAGTAACTTAGGCCCCATCTCGCACCGTTACTGAGATACAGCGACTTATTGGCCAAAATTGCCAACTTTACCCACCCCCTCTCATTTAGCGCTCGTTACTTTACCGCTATAGACTCGTCTAACGTGAAACTGGTTGCAGATAGGCACAGACATGCTGCTTATCATAACAAGCAGTGGCGTTGAGCTTCTTAGAAATGTCAACATCGATGACCTTGAATGACCTTGAACCCCCAACATAGCGGGTTTTACTGAATTTTTCGCGATTTCGGGCTGCAACACGCAGTTCAAAATTGAATTGTGCCAAAATGTTTAGAAATAGACTAAAACAACCTGCGTATAAAATTTTCAGCATTGATTGTATATAGATTTTAGCGGTCCAAGTCCGAACTCTTTACGTTCAAGGAGGGTTGCGCAAGCGGGTATCAACAAGGGATACCCTTCTAAAAAAGTGGTTATTTATCCGTTGTTGACTTATCTAGCGTGAAAATAGTTCCAGATATGCACAGATGTGGTGCTTATCATAACAAGCTCTAGCGACGAGCTTCTGAAAATGTCAAACATCGATGACCTTAAATGACGTTGAACCCTAGAAATATTAATTTTTAGTGATTTTTTAACGATTTTTGGCTGCAAAAGAGTGAATTGCGACGAAATGGATGGAGATAGATCAAGATTACTTGCGAACAGGAACTGCTATAGGCTCTCGCGCGTTTCATGAGCATTAGCTCAGATTTCTTGTTGACTGATCCACCCGTGTGACGGGCAGACGGTCAGACAGAATTACGATGACTAAGACGAGCTGAAAGCAGTAGCTGCTTTCGCGCGTAAAAACTTTTGCCCTAAGCTACGACACTACGCCTTTTTAGCGTAGTTTGGTAGTAATTTTTTAAGTTATCATCGCCTCAAAATAGTCCCGTTTTCTTAGGCAGCTGCGGTCTAGCGTTTGGGTTCCAGCCCCTCCCGCGGTAGTGTCCGGGGGTATTACATCCCTTGGATTTTTTTTAAATTTTCAGGGGCAAAATTCTGCATTCTGACGCTTGAGCTCAATAAGGTTGACCTCAAGTCAAATAAGTCGAATAAGGTTGTATTTTAGTGCAGGTGTAGTGGACAAGGCGTTTGTTTATCTACGGATTTGCATGATTTACAGGGGTCAACTTTCTGACCGTAGTAGAAGGTTCCGACCGCCAACTACGCACTTGGGTTATTTGGACCACCGTGTAGAATGATTATAGCCAAGTCAGTCGACAGCCACAGCATGGTTCGGGGAAACATTCTCTCGGAGCCCCTCTGGAGAGAATTTTTTTTTGAATTTTTCTGTTTCAAATGGCGCAATGTGGTGTACTTCATATTTCTGGAGCGACGGCTTGGCTCCCCAAACGTCACGGGGCCCGGGGTAACTTACCCACTAATCCCCGCCCCTTAATGTCGACGGGCCTGATTATCGCTAGTAACCTGCCGGCCTTAGTGATGATCATTTCGTTGGTGCAGGCGTGAAACTGTCTCCAGAGCTTGGCGTTGCACAGACGCACCCGGATGTTACTGCACGTAGCCACGCCCACCACCGCACCAACCGATGACGTCATCAGTGACGTCATAGCCGGGTGATGTGCCGATGACGTCATTGTAGTAGTCGTGCTCGCACACGCCTACAACAGCCAGCCAGATAGCAAAAAATAAAAAAACTCAAACAGTTATGTTTATTTACGAATTGAAATTCGGTAATGAGTAAAAAGCGGAAATCCTGCGGATGTGCGGATCTGCGCATGTCGCAAAGGTGTTGTTGTTGTAATTAAGGCGTAGTTTATCAGTTTAACCATCCCCTAACGCTATTCTTAATTCTAAGCCTACTCATAACCCTAATCTTAACCCTAATCTTAACTCTATCCTCTATCGCTAACCCTGACCCGTAGATCCGCACATCCGCCGATCCGCTTTTTACCAGAGCCCCTAAAATTCTGATTAAATTTACTAAAGAAAGGGAATATATGGCCTAGGAAAAATACTCAAGACCGTAGCCAAAAGCGGGGGAGGAATTCGATGGGTTTGATCCGCAAATTATTATTGCAACTGCCCGCTGCGCCTGAATTTTGTCTCTCGCAAAATTTTTCTTCCTGTTTTCCGACAAAAACTAATAGAAAAAGTAAGGCTGAATATCCACCCTTTTGTGAGCTTTCAAGAGCAAAAAATAAATGTTTGAACACCGACAAATTCCAATGTCAGAAATTCGCGCCTGTGTATCGAACTAAGTTCTTGCCATTACAACTTTTGTTAACGCCGCTGCCTGTAACCGGTAGCAAGTTTCGCCATGCCACAGTGTTGTAAGCGATGCACAGCGTATAGAAAAGGACGCTGAATTTGCAGGACGTGAAAATGCCGAACCATAACAATGACGAACCAAGCCGCAAGGCTGGAAAATTCAACGATCACGACTAGGCTAATCGTTTCCGAAACTGGCAGATTGCTCGACTATCACGTAGACTAAGCGTATATCTCTCATTTTATGTGCCACCCAGCATATTTAAATAGTTAGGGTTAGAGCCGTAGTCGTAACGGGTTGTGTCCAATCAAAGAAGTTGCTCTACGCCGCGCCGGGTTAGTACTTGGATGGGTGACTGCCTGCGTAAATCTCGGTATGTAACCGGCCGACAAGATCAACTCAGCCTTCCAGCCCTCCGAGGTAGATAAACTAAGTACCGGCCTATATGTCTGGGGTTAAGAGGGAAGGCGCGTTCAGCTGTATCAGGTGGCAGGTAAACCTGTGTGATCCCATGCGGTAGGTGACGCTCCGTAGCTCCGAGATTGGTTTCCTATAAAAAGCTATACACCACCTCTACAGAGAATAATATAAAATAATGTTAATTCGCGACTGATACTTGCCTCTGTCGTCGTGCCAGTACGTGACGTCATCAGCAGTTCGAGCAACGGTGCAGCGTGGTTATACGCTGACGCGTGGTTATACGAGGCGCTCGCTGGGATTTCCGTCCGTGACGTCGACGTCGCGGCGGCGGTTTCGGTTTCGGTTTCGCCCGGCGTCTGCACTGGCTGGCGCAATGACTGCAAATTACAGAATAAACACAAAGTTTATTTCCTGAAAGCGTGAACAACGCGACAGAAGTAAACTGCACTGAAATCGGCCCCGAATTTTGTACTTCTTTAAGAAAATTTTCTGCGAAAATTACGACAAGCTAAAATTTAACCTCTTTTTTTCTTTCCCGCCACTTAATACCCTTTTTCCGTGCAATTAATACATCTTATAGTATTTCTATAGTTGATAATAATAAGTTTCCTTTAGCACTAAGTATGACCCGACAAAATGCAGTTTGCGTATAGGCCTATATAGTCAGTTAAAGTTTTATCACTTTTTTGTTTATTTAAGTTTGTTATATATTGTTTGCTAAGTTCAGGCGCATAAACTGCGCGACGTAACTGCACTGAACTGAACTGACATGGTTTAGTTCTTGACGAACTGGCCGACGGGTAAGAAATAATGCATTACAGTAGGCACCGTTTAACGGTGTCAGTAGCCTACGTCACTACGCTCATGTGCACGTCAACCAATGACCAATGGGATCGACTGCTTGCCCATGGTTAGTTGGTCAAAAACTAAACCGTGTAAGTTCATTTCAGTTACGTTGCGCTGTACGCGCTTACAGTTACCAAAAATAAATATATACCTGGCAAATAAACGTTGACGGTGTCTGCAGAGCGCTGGATGAGTGCAGATTATCGCGGTGCAGCTTAACGACGACGTCATAATCGCGTTCGTAATCCACTTGATCCGCCGAATCCTCGCAGCTTTCCTGTTTCACGCCTATAGACTCCGCCACCGCAGCGTTATACTGGCTATTCAGCTCCTCCGACGAATTAGCTCCCTGGAAGTGAGGATGATACCATGGTTTCGGTCCACCCGTCACAAGCCAAGAGCTACCCGCAGATCCCCACGAAGAGTAGTACGCCGGGTCCATCGTACGAGCTAAGTACGCCCATGACGACGACCAGTCGTAGTAGCTGGACCCCTCGTAGCAGTAGTAGTCACCGGCGCCCCCGTAATCTCGAAATTCCGCTCCCACGTACGACCCCTCGTTGCCCAATCCTCCCAAAGTTTCTCCGGACAGGGCGGCCTGGTCGGAGTGCCCCCACGGGGGCGGAAAATTCGAGCTTCCACTTCCATCAACGTCGCAGCCATGATAGTAACCGGTCGTTGTTTGGTTAGCAGAGTAGCCGCTGTAGGCAAGCGTCGGATAGTTGTGAACGTTAGTGTACTGTAGGCCTACGCGTTGACTATCGAACAAACTGCTGTAATCTTTCGGCGAAGCCATGATTAGGCTAGTTAGCCGCAAGTTTGCAGTGACAAACAGAATATTTCACGCGCACGCGGGTGTCGCAAATACTGACGCAAAGCTATCATGGGCCTATATAGCGTACGTATGAACAACTTGGCAAAACTCAACTAAGACGATTCGATACGAACTTACGAAGTCTGTTTGCTACTTGATTCAAGCGCGCCCGCCCGTGGGTCACGCGACCCAAGCTGGCTCCGCCCACCCGCGCCAGTCACGGTACTGACTACTGAGTGGGCATGATTGACGGTGAATGGGCGTTCGGATTTCTCACAAATCTTTAAAGGCGCGTAGGCCTACAGAGCGACGTTACTGAACTGAACTGAACTGACACGGTTTAGTTTTTGACAAAATGACCAATGGACAAGCTAAGAGAGCCCATTGGTCATTGGTTAACGCGTACGTGAGGTAAACCACGCAAGCCGATCACCGACGTCGTTAGACGGTGTCCATACTGTAGTCCTAATGCATTGCTGCTTGACGTTGGCCAGTTCCTCAGAAACTAAACCGTGTCGGTTCAGTTCAGTTGAGTTACATCGCCCTGTACGCACCTTAACAAATATAAAACCTGTGTAAAATGCGAAACTTACTAGTTTATACGAAATCAGACATAAGATAATAAAAAAAGTCTTCGCGTTGTGACTGGTATCTACGAATTCGATAAAATGACTCAGTTTTAGCCAATCAGATAAACCCATATGCCTACTTAACTATGAACAGCGTTCAGCTACATTATAAATTCTAAGTAACTAAACATCATAGGTAGAGTGGGTTGTAGCTATATGCCAAGCAATGTTCGTCCTTTAGCTGTAACGGCACAGCTTTTATTATGTACAGTTATTGTGTTATTAGTTGCAGTGACGTTTATAATGCCATATCTAAGCTTGCTCCACATAAGAGTGATGGCAAATACGAATTGTCATCTTGTCATTTTATACAGGCTGGAGCTGATTCGTCAGTTCATATTGGTTTTTTGTTGTCTGCCGCTCTATCACATGGTACAGTTCCAACAGATTTTTCTGTTAATACTATACTGCCTATTCCTAAGGCAAAAAATGCTAGTGTGTCTAGTAGTGATAACTTCCGTGGGATAGCCTTGAGTTCTATTTTTGTGAAACTGTTTACCATATTGTAATTAATCGTTTTCATGACAAGCTGTGCACATCTGAGATACAGTTTGGGTTCAAAAATAATAGTTCTACATACATGTGCACCATGGTATTGAAAGAAACACTATTGTATTACACTCATCACAACAGTTTCGTCTATTGTGCATTCTTAGATGCAACTAAAGCATTCGAT
>Ga0209367_1007600_pt1 | contig 14907 bp, 6 predicted proteins | sample WorMetLIZISLAND2_FD_187412 | JGI IMG/M metagenome (GOLD analysis project Ga0209367, IMG submission 187412) | Marine gutless worms symbiont microbial communities from Max Planck institute for Marine Microbiology, Germany - Olavius geniculatus... ... | reverse complement strand
TCCATATATTTTGAATTAGCATTTCTTCAGCTACATCTGGTAAAAATTTCGTGTAAATTGATCATCATTTGAGTGAATTATGAAAGAAATAAAAAGGGTGCCCGTTTTTTTTGAAACACAGTGTATTTCTGTGACACGATGGCTTATATGATATCAATTATCAAAGATGTCAAAACTACTTACTCTATACGCTGCGGCAATTACTGGTGCCTCTACATCGCGTGGAAGGAGCCATAAACACAGCAGCAATTAGAACACCACGTTATTTATCGATGCCGGCTGGCCTAGAACACCGATGGAAGCAAACATCAATGAATAAATTAACGTTATTATCAGATTCACGATGATTTAGGAGCTCTTCGTTTCGAGCCTGCAGTACAGCCAGCCGTGACGTCACGAAACAATACGAGAGACTGGCATATTTTGCACGCGACATTAATTCGCCGATTCTCGCCTATTTCTGCCACGCGGTTTTGGCCCAACGTTATGTCGAATCATAGGTACGATGTCTTCCTGTCGTCTGTAGTAAGTCTGTAACACATGTATTGTGGCTAAGCGGTGCGTCGTAAAGGGTCGGCGATGGCATCGTTAGATAGGGCGATGACGAGTTACTAGGCTATAGGCTGTCAGTAGCAACCGTGTCTCTATCTGACGCAGTTTGGCTGCAATTTTAAATGCAAAGTTGCTGCCTGCAGCCATCACCTACGTGCGCCGAATATCCGAAATTTCGTATTCTACCTTTCGTTGTAGTGATTGATATTGCAGCGTCACTATAGCGTGCATATAACTGTAGTCACGTTGGGAAATCGCTTTTTCCGCGACCGAAAGTAGAACGCCGGCTCTCAGATCTAAGCGGTACGGTCGTTTTATAAACCGCATTACTCGTTTAAATTGAGACGCCCGCCTTATCTTAACCGTCCACCCAGAATGTACATGACATTGTATTAAGCATGATAGTCTGCCGTTGAGCAGATAATGCAAAAAAATCGTCACAAGTTACTTTGAGCATCTAAGATTATCTAAATTATACTCGGTATGGAAGTGTTTGAAATGTTCAGTTTTTAAGGCCAGTGTGGACTCGAAACCAGAATTTCGGCTTCGGTCTCAGTCTCGGCTTCGAAACCATGCCCTAAACGTTAGCTTGGGTCTTCGTTGCATTTAACTTCAGCCTGGCCTTGGTCGTAGTGTTTCGGCCTTGTTAACATCATAAAACTTCTAGCTTATGATGTCATTGTTAGTTTTTAGTTCTACCTTCCACCGTGATTTTGGCCACGGTCTTAAACAATTGGTCACGATCTTGATCTCGGCCTCATGAGTCTGGCCTAATTGGTCTCATCATCGGCCTCGAGAATTTGGCCTCGTTCAACACTCACTAACTGTGTGTAGGGCCTAGACCTTATTTCGTGCCGAGACATTTAAAATCAGTTACATAGGAACAAGTGCACGAATAACCGCATTTCGGTATTTTGGGCCCCGGGAGCCCTTGATGGAAGCACCGTACGCTTAATTCCATACTCCTGTAAGAAATATTATTATCTCCGTCAAGGTGAACGTAGTGAACGTTGTTGGAGATTAAGAGATTGCTCATTTTGTCCGTCCGGGGTTCCGTCGTTCTGTGCACATGATGACTCATAATGCGCCATATCTACATAACGATGCAAGATGGACGCATGGTCACAATGGGTCACCCATTATAGACCCATAGGAAAATAGTTTGGACTATAAGACAATAAAAATGCTACTAAACATGCTCAACTGCTCATTGATTGCAGTCAATATTAGGGCTACTCTATTTTACCGAGACATTGGACAGATTCTGTGTTCGTTCGAACATAATTTTGTTGCTAAAATTTGGTATAACATTGTTTGTACAAAAGATATCTCCGATATATCTTTTGTATAAAAGATATAGTACCTAGTTTATGTAAAAGGTTAAAGGTTAAAGGTGGTAATATAGCACTTAATGGGACACCCATTGCAGAGCTATGGAGCGCGTCACCTGCAGTATGGGATCACACAGTGTTACCTGCCACCCGACACACGTGAACGCGCCCCGCCTTAACCCCAGTCAGATAGGCTGGTACTCGATTTACTTACCCCGGAGGGATGAAAGGCTGAGTTGACCTAGGCGGCTGGTTACATACCGAGGAGGTTTACCAATATTTGATATTTCGATCAGTTCCAGAGATATTTGCCGTCAAATTTTGAAGTTGTCCAAAATCGCGCCGAATTTTGCACGTTTGTTGCCCTCCCGAATTTTTGCAGTGCTTGCCTCTCTGCAAAGATTTGTACACGCGTTATCACGCACGTCACGTGACCATGTTTTCATTACCCCCAAAGTTATAAGCGCTCATTCGCTGAATTTTAAGCCAACTGTAGACTCCTCCGTTGTAAATGAATTATTGTTGGGGACCCCCGTTTTCGGTGGGGGTGTTCTAGTTCAAGACAGTCATTCTCTCGCGCGTGTAAAAATTTTACGCCTATAGAGGCCGAAATATGGGATTTCAAAAAGTCGACTTGGGTGAGTATGATTTGATTTTTAAATCTGTGTTGTTAGTAAAACAAAGTTTACCAAACTTTTTTCGCCGAACGCGCGTGGAATCGCAGTAGATCAGGTACTTGTCCAATTTTTGGATATCATTATCCGTTCCGGATATATTCGCGGTCAAATTTTGAAGTCGTCCAAAATTACACCAAATTTTGCTTGATTTTGGCTTTAATTTTTATGGGGCCTTCTGAATGTTGGACCTGCATTATAAAGCGCAAGCAAATTACGATCATGTGGCAAAATTTCATAGCGATCAGTCGACCAAGCTTAGAAATCTCGTGCTAAAAATAGAAAAAAAATTAAAGTAACATTTGCGGTGAAACAAAAGTCCGCCGGATACTAACTACCCTCTCTGGCCGTACTAACTAAAAGTCAGAACTAAGAGATGTATCAACATCACGGACTTGGTTTCCGATTCTTGAAATCCATCTATTTCTGTTTTTGCAGTGGTGGTGAAAACATGACACATTAGTAGCCTACGTTTATTCACCGCTGAGCTACAACAGTCAGCAATAGATTAAACACATAAATTTTTATGATACAAGTATTCAAACTGCATCTACAATTCAACATACATAGGCTAAGTACATGTATATACCACACACACATTTATAATGCAGTCGTTTTAATAGGCAGCATTGCGAGTCTTGTCCGTCTGTCTCTCTGTCTGTTTGTTTGTCCGTCTACGTTCGTCTGTCCTGTGTGGGCTTTTAACTTCAAAACGCTACAGAAAAACCAAAATCAGTGTAAACGTTACTCAAGGTAAAAGCAAATAGTTAAAAACTTAAGAGGTTAAGGTTTCGGGCTGCATATCTTTAGTTGGATGGCCGCATTATACTTTGTAGGCTGTGTCGACAGAAGCAATATATTTAACAAAAATATGAATCAAATCACCTTTGTCCACACGCAGCACGAACAAACATATTTTGCACAAAACACTAATAAAATACTTACTAGCAGAAAAAGTTTAATTATATTTATGTCAATGAATATACATATCAATGTGTGATAAGGTTCACTTTATTCTTACTAATAATAACGTGCATTTACTTTGTCTCTGTACATCAACGCATTTTTATCTCAGTAGACAATATTTTACAACAGCTTCCAGAATCTGTTGACATTAGGCCTAATCATAAAAAAATTTTGCGCTTTCGGCTGCCGGTGGCGAAAAAATAGAAACGCGGTAGATTTTTTCACAACATGTAGCCTAAGCCCTAATATTACACAAAAAATTCAGAAAAAAAAATCGCATTAAAACACTGAACAATATGCATAAAAATACAAAACTAAAAATGCTACAGCATTACACATAAAATGTAAACAGTTTTAAACGGTTGTTCAATAAAACTCTAAAGGCAAGCTAAAAACTGTAAAAATATTTCTAAGTCCAACAAAATTTTGAAAACGCAGCCATTTTCAGGGACGGCCAGCAAACAGAAACACGGAAATTTTTAGACCTTATTCCTCTAACGCAACAGTGTCTTCTCGCGGAAAAAAAATCACGTCTAAAAATAGCTCTCTTCATGAACCGAACTTCATGATCTTGCGGAAGAAAGCTGGGCCGTGCCATAAACCCCTGGACATACAAACACACATACATTAGCACATACATACCAACGGACAAGCAGATATACAGACAGACGGACACACAGATAACTAGAAAGCAGTCAGAGCCCGCACACCTCCGCCAAGGCAATGTTGTTCGCTAGGTGGCAGCACCATCTTCGGTTTTGCAGCGGTTTCCCTTATGCTTCATTGATAGCAATGGTAACGAAAATTTCAAAGTGATCCAGGATTCCTTCCAGATCACCCCCAAAATCGAATCACTGGTAGTTTGTGCCATTCCCGACATACCCTCAAAATTTCAGAAAGATCCGTCCATAACTTTTTGAGTTATCTTGCTGGCACACAGACAAACAGACAGACAGACAGACAAACAAACAAACAAAGTCTGGCAAAAACATAACCTCCTTGGCGGAGGTAAAGGTAGACAGAGCAACACGCGTGAAGGCACAGACAGAAATGTGTAAAGCAAGACTACTATTACAAGCTGGAAAGTTATAAGTTTTGTACCCCAGTTAATCGTACCCAAAAAATCGGCGCAGGTCAAATTTCTTGCGTTGTACGCTTATGGGGTGTTTACACGATCCTATTACACCCTATTACCCAACCAGTCGACACATTCAGCACATTAAAGATCAATGATTGAGTAAATTAGATGTGTAAAATGCCTCAATATTCGGAAGAAATAATTGACAGCAAACGCCTCTTGACTTCTGTTTATTTTTTTTCCATAGACGTTAAAAACATTTAAATGCTTTTTTATAAAAGCTTAACACATATTTTTATGTTTTTTATTTCTTTTATGTTTTTTATAATTTTAATTTTTTAATGTTTTCGTTTTATCTTTAATGTCGCGTTTTGGTTCTTATTAAAAATAAACATACAAAATTACAAATAGGATGCATTTCTCATGGGCAAATTGCTTTCAGTTCTGTTTTCGATCTGTACCATAACCACGGTTACATAATAACATTCCGGTCTTCAGTCTTCAAAAATGGTAAATTTTTGCTTTAAACATGTTATTGTGCAAAATGTGGTTCAATGTTTTTATGCATGTTTTTACACATTTTTTATGAAAGTGAAAACACATGTTTTTTTATGTTTTTTGTTTGCAAATTAATGCTTTTAACATCTAGGTTTTTTCCAGATTACTTCAACTGTAACTTGGCATCAATTTCACAATATTATTGTCTTTCTCTATCAAACTATTTGTTCATAGTTGTGTGTTCCCCCTCGCACCAAATCCTGGCGACGCTAAAGTGTACAATTAACAGTAACTAGAAATTTGGGGCAAAACCCAACGTAAGACCGTTCAGCTCCTTAAGTCCGACTGGGAGAAATTTAGAACACCCTTCCTGTTTAACCCGTCAACCATAAATGTAAAAGTTTTTTTACGTTTTTTATTCTTGCCATGTATTTTACGATTTTTAGCGTTTTTTAATTTTCTCAACTTTTTTATTTAAAAAAAACGTTTATCAAAATTTAAAAATTCTACCGAAAACGTCGAGACGGGCTTTTAAAGCCACACAAATAAATTAATAGGCTATAATGGTGGTAGTTTACTTACTTAGTCTAGTGAACGTGGTCTTATGATTATACGGTTGAATTGAAATTGAATAAAATTTTATCTCTTTTTTAGTTTTAGCTGTACTGCAATTACAGCATTAGGTTTTAAGCAAGAAGTAAAACAAGTTAAGGCTAACGTTTTTATCAACGTTTTTAAACTTTTTTTAAAACATTTTTGCCACGTTTTTACGTTTTTAACGTGTTTTAAGTTTTTTTCTTAAACTTTTTACATCTATGCCGTCAACGGATCTCGCTAAAACTTTCTCTCAATTTTCTTCCAGGTAAAGGACGTCCTGTCTGGTTTTGAATGAGAACTAAAAATAAAAAAAGAATAAAACAAAACGAAAACGTAAAGTCTCCCTTTGCCACGCACAGTCGGCCTAACAAAACACTGAAAACAGATAAAAATTCAAAGCACGCAAAACTGCATACGGTACCTGAGGAAAAGTTGCCAGTAGATAAAGGGCATGCCGTACATTTTCAGGTAGAACATGAGTCGACTTGGCGCGCGCTGGTCGAAGGGAAATGTCTCGAGTATCTTGCCGTCGTATCCAAACTCGGCCAGCATCACCTGCCTTCGGTTGACCAGCAGAGGACAGGAAGTGTAGCCGTCATACTGGACGCACAAACACACGGAGAAACAGACGTAGAGAGAGATATGTAGACAGACAAACACACGAATAGCCCTACCAGGACATTAGTAAACTGATGTAACTTTTTGGCTTTTTTTCTGTCTGTTTTTTTTTCTTTTTTCGTACATTTGATTAACGTGCAGTTTTGCAATTTAATAACGTTATATTTTTTTCTTGTTCCGATGGCGTTTGTCTCCCCGTTCTATATTATGCTCTTGAAGCTTGTTCGTTAAACAAATCCGACATTAAAGCTCTTGATTATGTTTTACAGTCATGCGGCTGACACTGAACTAAAAGAACTAACTGCAATGCTGTGTTACTATATACTACTCGAACTGCATGACATTAATGTTAATTTTTCTCTGTTGGTATAGTTAAGTTTTTTGTGCTCAAGGCCCCTTTTTATTGTGCTACCGTTTAAATCGGTGAATAAAGTTCTGCGCTTTGTGCAATAAAATATTACTTACTTACTCATACTCACTTACTATCATACAAGCTAGCAAACAGAGACAGACTGGCAGGTGCTTTTCAATTGTGTTTTGTTCACCGTTAAAATTTGACTTCACTTATGCTGGCGCTCTTACTACATTTTGTTGGTGCCAGAGGCATCGTGGATTATACCCCGTTTACACGATAAAGCTGGCTCGACGAGCTGGCTCGATGTTTGCTCGATGCTTGCTTGATGTTTGTTTGATGTTTGCTTCGTGTAGGGCCTGTAGGCTATGCTTTATGCATGCTTTATATTATTTGCTTGATGTTTGCTCAACGTTTGTTCGATGTTTGCTTGATGATTGCTTGATCGTGTAAACGGGGTATTAGGAAAGCAGGAAGGAAATTTGAAGTTGCAATTTTTTTGACAGACAGTTGCAAATTTTTAATTATTTTCGACAGAGAAGATTACGAGTGCTCTAAATTTCACGTAGAAATATTCAGCCCAAAATTTCGTAATTTGAGAAAACAATTTTTCGGACAGGTTCTTTCGCTTTAGAGGAAAAGGGGCAGTTGCTCTTTCCGTACTCCCTGCCAGTGGTAAATTTTACCTTCGTTGTTGGTTCTTTGCCTTCAGATACCTTCCACAGATTAGTTCCGACAACGCCCACCTGAGATGCTACAAGTGTACACCAAACACAACAACATTCAGTTAGCCTATATAATTATACTTCAAGTTACGACTACGAGGTGGCCTACTTAGGTCCTACAAGACAGTATCTCGAAACAAACGTGTTGAATTCCCGCACAAGCTTTCTGTCAGGTCTCAGGCACAGTCAACTGACTTTTTGACGTGCTACAGATTTGCTATAGGGCGTCTATGACATGATGTGTCTGTCTGTGTAGGCCCTATAACGGAAGTATGTCCGTCCGTACCGGATGTATTGTGGCTAAACAGTGCGAAATAGGGCCAAGATTGCCATTAATCACTATCGCGTATGCCAAGCTCTTTCAGATGAGATAAAAATCATCGACCTTGAAGGTCAGTACTGCAACAGTAACTGTGCGTAGACTGTAGCGCGTCTTTTCTATCGACAGCTGGGCTTCTTGTCTTTACTGTCAAGTTTTCCACTTGTTGCTCTGCTTCGCGCTATTTAGGCCTATTGCATACTACCTAGTCTATGTACAGGTTTCGACACGTTCTGCAATGTATTACGCGACTGTAACAAAGCATAATGCACACATAGTAAACCGCGTTGAAGTAAACCGCGTTGAAACGTACTTATTTCATGGCCGTGATCGACGGCGTGTTCTGTCTGTGATATACAAACGCGAGACGCTACCAATCTTCATGCTTGAGTGGAGTGAGATTATAGGCATTTACGTGACTACATCTATACTCCATACACTATAGTGAGAGATAAGAGAACTAAGCAGGCCGTAAAAAATAAACATTGTTTCGACGGCTATGGTGAAAAAAGACAGTCGATACAACAGTTACAGTAAAGGTGCGTACTGTACAAAGCAACGTAACTGAACCGAACTGGCATGATATAGTTTTCGACGAACTGACCAATGGGCAAGTAGTGATACACTACAGTAGGCACCGTCTAACGGTGTCGGTGGCATAGGGGAGTCGACCACGGAACACTCTGCCGCACGACGTCATCTCTGCTCCTACACTGCCTATTTTCTGCAACCGTTTAAAGTCACATCTGTTTAAGTTCGTTCGTCTTTCCTCTCAACTAAGCTCTTATTTTCCAGGCTCTCGCAGCAGGCTCCCACACTGGTTTAGCAGTTTTCCGAAACATTAGGCCACTATAAAAAAAACTTTGATGTATGCATGTATGTATGTAGGCTTATGCTCATGTACGCGTTAGCCAATCACCAAAAGGTTCGCGCCGTGCTTGCCCATTGGTAAGTTCGTCACAAAAGAAACCGCGTCAGTTCAGTTCAGTTACATCGCTCTGTAGGCGCCTTACACGATCGAGCAAACATCGAGCTGGATCGCCCAACTAACAAACAGCAGCAGCAAACGTCGAGCAGACGTCGAGCAATAGCACGTGCATTTTGAATACATTTGCTTGACGTTTGCTCGATGATTGCTCGATCGTGTAAACGGGGTATTAACAGTTATACAGCGCTGGGATTACGTACTGCAGGCGGCTCCAGTCTTTGAGGTCGGCGCGGACGCGCAGTCGCCCAGTGCGAAGACGTTCTTGTACTTGACATGCTGCAGTGTGTGCTTGTCAACGGTGACGAAGTTCGTCTGGTCCACCAGAGGCGTGTTCCACAGCACAGACGGCGTTGACATGGGCGGAGCCACGTGCAACATCGAGTACTATCAACGTTACACACCCAAACGCACACGTTATTAGCTGATCGTATTTAAGTTACGGTCGAGCTTTCGTTACGGTTGTCGTCTGTCGTCGTCGTCGTCTGTCACGAATGTATTGTGGCTAAACGGTGCGAGATAGAACCAAGGTTGCTATTGATCACTAATAGAAAGTGGCATACGCCCTTTCAGAAAAAATAAAAATTATCTACGGTACCATGAATGACGTTGTTGTCACTGACAACCAGTACGGTCGGCTATCCTAGCGACAGCTGGGTTTTTTGTTAATACAATTGGTGGTTTGGTAGTTTAACAATAGATTTTCACACTTACGATCGTTTAGTCGCAGGTCCGACCCCCGCTCAGGTCACTGTAAAGTGGTTACTACTCGAATGGGTGACTGTCGGCGGACATGTAAACGATCTATGTATATAACTGACATCAAGGTCAACTCAGCCTTTCATCCCTCCAGGGTAGATAAATCGAATACCAGTTAGTCTGGCTGGAGTTAAGGCGGGCGCGTTTAACTGTGTCGGGTAACGGCTAACACTGTGTGATCCCATATAACAGAGAACGCTCTTTTGCTCTGTGAAGGGTTTTCTACAAAAGCTATAATCGTACACCACATTTTACCCTTTACCCTATACAGCGTGTCCCACCTAAAATGCAGTTAAAGTGTGGCAAGACATTTAACAGCCACTTTGCTGCAAATTTTCCACGGAGTATGTCAGAGTTTAGAAAATCAGTTGATATTTGGTGAAGATATGGAAACTGCGATGTGACGTTTTTCGGAGACACAGTTAGCTGAAATTGCTTTTGCGGCACAAGCGGTTCCACCTTTTCACACACATTTCTGTCTGCCTGTCCATCCGTCCGTCACAATCTTGCCTCATGCTTAAACAGTTCTACGGATCAAGTGCCATTTAGCACGTCCGACGACACATTATCCAGATAGAAGTCGCTGACCAGCCTGACTTCCAGGTGGAGAAAAGATTTGGGGTTGAACACCCGAGGCAAAGCACTCAGTTGCTTACGATTAAAAAACGATGATTTACAATTCACCGCCTTTTCCTAAATTACTCGGTTTTTGTCATTATTATAAAAGCCACTTAATACGAGTATATAACGCGCTACAATATTCCAAGCAGTCTCGGACAGTCCGATACTGTTTGTAGCGCGTCATTTTAAGAGTCGCTGTCGGTGCTTGTCTGAGACCGAGTCTCAGAGATCTCACGACAAGACCTCTCTCACACTGACCTCGGTCTTAGTCTTGGTCTTAACATTTCGGTTTTGCTTCTAACACTCAGTGCCTGCTGTGGACGAAAAAAGTAAGTTAATTACCTTATCATATTGAAGTTAATGTTTAAGCAGCCAGTCGGTGCATCTGGCTACATACATGGAAACGTGCAACTGTTCTGTTTTGCTCTTGCTTAAGCGGTCTTGGTCTTCACATTTTGGTCTTGCTTTTGTCTGACTGCAAGTGAATAGTAGATAGAGCGAAGCGTTGGCAAATTGCTTTTATGCGGTCGCGTTATTGACGAAGAGATGAACAAAAGCTAAGAACGCGACTGCGCTCATTCGGAGCTGTTGATCATATTGGGTTGTTGACTGGCCTCGTATATAGCTGTCACAGCCGGATGACAGACAACTTGAAAAAACAACAGAACAGACTATGAATTAGTCTGCACATACTTCACTCTGCGTGTCGTCTAGCACAATCAATTTGCTGCGTCACGCTGTGACTTTGCTGCACGCCCGATGTGTGCTGTATAATATGACATCCAGCAAAGAGACCTTTATTCTAGCACATTCTAGTTATTATTATTATATAGTAGTCCCTTACATTCAGAGAGACATTGTGCTAAGTAATGTATACAGTCGTTGCTCGATCAGTAAAGAAGACATGCCAACCAAAAGTCTCAAGCATCTCGCGCGTGTGTCCATGTATTTTTTTTATTTGTCGGAGGAAATGGGTGATAAATAATAAAAAACTATCAGGTGACAGAAAAAAATCAGTCTCCCGCATTTTTCTTTGAAATGCCTAGCAAGCCTCCTAGGCCTATAAACTAGGCAAAATAGTGAGCGTTTTCGACAATCAGCAAAAATTTTTGTAAGATAGCCAAAGTTGAGTGTTGATGGTTAGCGGGGTTGTGGCAGCGGAGCAGCAAACCCCAAATTTTGGGTTGTAGAATGACTGTAGGAAATTTTCCTCTTGTCGAAAAATTTTTGTTCAAACTTTAAAATCCAAGACAAAACCCCCATTTTTAAAACATTCACAAGCAAAATTGAAATTTTAAGCACGCATAATCTCTTCTGTCAAAAATTTGCAGCTGTCCATCGAACAATTGCAACTTCCTGACTTGCTTACTTTTTGAGCCGACCGTTAAGCTTAGACCGCTAAACTTTGCTAAGCTTAACGGTCTGCCTCATATGACACGAGCTGTCTGTCGTCTGTCCATCTGTCCGTTTGTAACCAATGTATTGTGGCTAAACGGTACGTCCAATCTCAGAAACGGTGAGAAACAGAGCCAAGGCTGCTGTAAATCGCTAATAGGCGTTCACATTTGCTGCCTTTTGGACACCGGCATACGGTCCGTCTACCCCCAGCGACAGCTGAGCTTCTTGTTCAACCCATCACACCGCTGAAGTAGAGTGATCTGTCACGTGTACTAGAACGTTTGCACGCACTGTGACAGGCCACCCTGTATAGCGGACAAACAGCTATAGGTCAGAAGTTAGGACGTGACTGACTCGCTATGTCTGACATAAAGAGGCCAAGTGACCTATTGACTGATTGGCTGATCTCTGTATTGTGTATTGTGTTTATCAACTCAATACAATGCACGTAGACCTAGACTAATCGAGAGAGCGCCATTTACGAGAGACGCCTCATATAAGAGAGCTGCATAACAACATTGACCGTTAGTCAGCAAAATGTCTCTGTGCTTACCAGCGCGAGTCGTGGCCGAGGCAAAAGCAGAGGGGGCAATCCCTCTGTTTGCTAAATTTTGCACTGTCGAAGAGATGTCGAAATATTCATCCAGAAATTCAAAATTTGGGCCTTAAACCCCTCCGTTTTGGGAAAATTTAAGGGCAAAATTAAAACTCTGAGAAACCATAATCTCCTCCCTTGAAAATTCGCAGTGTCTGACGAAAAACTTTTAAACTTCATGCTCCGCCTACTCTCACCGTTTCCGAGACGTGACCAGTTTTCCGTTGAAAAACGCACATTTTCCTACCACCCTTCGTTCAACCCCCAATTTGAAAATGTTCCTCTTGGAGTAAATGGCTGAAATTTTGCACGCCCGAGTTTAACACCTATGGCTAAGTATTCGTGTAAAAAAAATTCCCCCTACACCCTACCGGTTAGCCACAATACATCCATTACAGACGGACGACGGACGGACAGACGGGGACATGCCAATAGTTCGGTCGGCTAAATACGCTCCGAGACCCGAGCATTACTGACACAGACCACTAATCCATCAATGTCACGGAATGTCACCTCCAGTATAGTATTAGTCTAGCACACTCAGCCGTCTCTCTGCTGTTTTCGGTTGTAATCGGCATTTGGATGTTTACTGAGAAAAGCTGCACCGGTTGCCTTGTCACAGAGCATGATCACGCGTAGGGTCGCAACAGTCGCTCAATAAACGCGCAGTAAAAACTGGTAATAAAAAATACACGAAGCAACTGCGTCTGTTTGTTCGCACTGCAGGTGCGTTCTGTAATAATCGCTGTGAAAATAAATAGACTAAATTTGATATAATCCACGATATTCGTTCTCGGACAGCGTTCTGGACAAGTTAAGCCCGAATTCCATTAGACCTATGCCGACTTTCACCGAAACTTCTTCGCGGGAAATGTCACAAACATAAACCATCTCGATGTCGAGATGGTTGCGACAAAGTCTGCGACAAGTCGGCGACAAACCCGTTTGTGTCGCTGTAATGGGATTTAATCCATGACAATGCACGAAGAAAGCCGGCAAGAAAGTCGCGAACTTTGTCGCAAAGTCGGCGTAATGGAATTTCGGCTTTATCACGCAGGGAGACACCTGCGAAGTTACGTGACGTGCATAGAAATGTTTTTCACCGCGGCGTATCGTGCGTCGTCACCCAGAAGTGCAGAGTTGGCCAAAAAAGCGAGGCCAGATGGCGCCACCGTTGTACATAATTAATTTTAGTAAATCACGTTCTCACGTTAAGAAGACTGATTTTTGTAAAACATCGTATACATCTGAGCAGTATTTCTGAAGTTAGAAGATATATAACAAAGTGGCCTCGTTTTTTGGCCTACCATGTACGGTTGTAAACATAAATAAATGCAGTAGACCCGTCGCTTTTATTTTCCCGTTTAGCATACTCAGTAAACTCATTATATTATCATCTTAATAAAAAAGCACAAGATATTTATCCGGCAGCCGTATCACTAGCCTCCAGGCTATTGATACGGCAATCAAATAAATATCCGGTCTTACCCGGGCCCGCTATTTATCCGGCCGCCGACTTGGACGTACGAGCATCCAACAGTGCTCGCCATACCGCCGCAGAGACATGTCGGCAGCCGGGCAACTAACGATCTCAACCCTTACAAGTAGGGAATCACGGATCGCCAGCCGTCAAGTTTCGTACTTGACTGCAGCAGCGTCGAATTCATCACCAATATTATACGCTTACACTTGGTATGCATTATTGAAACATAAATCTATAAAATACGCTAACCCTTAGGCCTACCCTAACCCTGAACCCCGAACTCTACACCATAATATTAACGCTAACTCTGGTCACATATGCGTAACGCAATTATACCGAGCGACATTAGTTCCACCGCCTGGCGAGTGCGATTGGGTTTTTCGTTTTCGTTCATTGCCGGAAAAATAGCTACGGTTGCCGGCAATTAGTCACTGCGAAATAGAAATTATCGTACGGATGTCGGATGCTGCAGCTGCTGTCATGTTAACCGAAACGAATGAATTGGCGTAAATTGCCTCAATTTTGTCACGTACACGACTTTCTGTCCTATCTATGTTGTATGCTCTATGCGCTGTCATTAGCCCACGCTAATCAGCTGTCACTTCAGACCAAATGTCTGCAATCCTTCCGACCATCTTCTCAGTGGCTTCTATCCCTATACCTGGTGGGCGCAAGTTGCACCCAGTGAAAATGCCACTGGAGAGAAAGTTTTGTTAAGGGTGCAGATCAAAATCCCTCTATTTTCCACTGGGCAAACAACACCCTTCACAACGAGCCGGAAAAAGGGGAGGGGGTTGAACCCGAAAATGTGGGCAACTGGAGCCTTAAAGTGGGAAAAATCTTGCGCCCAATTTCGACTCCAGATTTAACAGAGGGGGTAGAAGTCACCGATTTTACATCCCTACAACCGCTATTCCAGCGTGCAGTTTTTATTCCGACAGCTACAGCTCCGACGTTACAGTAGGCTCAACAGCATAGGCCTACGTCTGCATTATTGTGGAGATAACGTAACGGTTTCGATCCGCCGTTTAGCCAAAGATGCAGTTTATGCTAGTTTCTAACCTTTGGCTTGGTGGTGCAACGGTAACGCGCGAGACTAGTGATCGAAACGTCCCGGGATCGACTCCGAGTCGGGGCACTGTCAGGTAACGACCTTGGGCAAGTTATTCACACACATGTGCCTCTGTTCACCAAGCAGTATAATTTGGTACCAGTCAAAGGGCGGTGATGCTCATCATCATCATCATCATCATCGACAACCGTGGGCTCAATGCCCGTTGGTGTCTGACGCCATTCTTACTATCGCTGCCCACCGCTGCCTATCTAGGGCAGCGTGGCTTAACTCCTGCAGGGTTG
>Ga0209367_1007599_pt1 | contig 14907 bp, 12 predicted proteins | sample WorMetLIZISLAND2_FD_187412 | JGI IMG/M metagenome (GOLD analysis project Ga0209367, IMG submission 187412) | Marine gutless worms symbiont microbial communities from Max Planck institute for Marine Microbiology, Germany - Olavius geniculatus... ... | reverse complement strand
CACCAGTGCTTGTTATGATAAGCAGCATGTATGTACCTATCTGCCACCATTTTTACGCTACGCGAGAAAATTGCGGTAAAATAACCACTTTTTAGGAGGGTAGCTGTCTTTGACGCCCGTCTGCGCCGGCCTCCTTGAACCTAGGGGGTCGGGACTTGGACAGCTAAAATCCACGTTGAATGCTGAAAATTTCATACGCAAGTTGTCCTGGTCTATCTCCAGCCACTTCGTCGCAATTCAGTGTTGAAATGTGCGCTGCATCCAAAAATTGTGAAAAATTCACTAAAAACCCCTTTTTGAGGGGTTCAAGGTCGTTCAAGGTTATCGATGTTGATAAATCCCAAAAGCCTGTCACCAGTGCTTGTTATGATAAGCAGCATGTATATACCTATCTGCAACCGTTTTCACATTATTCGAGCCAATAACGGCAAAATGACGTCTTTTTAAGGGGGGTACCCCTCTTTGACGCCCTCGTTCGAGGAAAACCCCTGCACCCAGTGGCACGAAATTTTGTCACGATAAACTAGAGACCTTGGGGCAGCCCACAGTAAAGATTTCGTGACTCTAGCTTGCACCGTTTTGATACAGCTCACGACAGCTGTGACGGGACGGACGGACGGACGGACAGACAGACGCAGACAACGTCGCAGATGTCTGGTACAACACTGGACACGTGGCCCTGGTCAGTTGTAGTAGTAGTAGCAGTAGTAGTACGATGGCAAAGACGCGCGAAGCATTCTGCTTTCGCGCGTAATAAAATTAAATTCGATTTTATCATTTCATTTTGATTACGCCATATAGAGAATTTGTTCATTTTAAAAAAGTGAAATTGAAATGATAACACTGCTTTATAAATAGATGACTTGATGTTTGAGATTGCTAATTAAGCTTATGGTTTTTTTGCATGCTGGTGGCGAACTTTGGATAATTTTGCCCGTCATGGTAATTAGGTCGACCAGCTGTCTATAGTCGACCAGTAAAATGGTTGATCGCGACAGCTCTACTACTACTATTATACTACAACCTGCTGCAGATGTAGATGTCGAGCTATGTTGGTCTGGAATCGTTCGGCTAGCGTTGAGATGTGGTCCAGAGTCGGCCACGTGGTGCTAGAACTCTGAACAATGTGTGACAGACAGTCCGTGTAGACGCAGTCGAATACTCGGTCTACCAGCGTTTCACCGACTTTTCCCGCCAAGCTCTCCATTCCTCCTGTTCCTCCTCCTCCACCCACCGTATCAACCTCGTCCGACAGTCTGTACGCAATGCACGCAACATACGCAATCAACGCAACGCACGCAGCTGACGCAAAAAAGTACGCCTCACCCACCATCCTTCCCCGCCAGGCTGTCCACTCCCCGGGCCTGTCTTTCCACGCACGTCTGCCTGGCAAGTCAGTGAGAAAGTAAGTAAGTAAGTAAGTAAAACGTTCACTTCAGTCGCATCGTGCTCAGAGCGGAAGACAGAAGGAAACAATTACCCCCTCCCCCTGAATTTAGGGCTGTGGCAAAAAAATTGTCCAAAAATTTTATTCTGGTCCGAAAATTCTCGTCTACAAATGCAGCCACTTTAATCAATCAAAGCACATTTGTATGCATAGAGCGGATCAAAGGCACACTTGACAGCGACCCAACCTGAAGTTGAACCCACGAACCCAGTTGTGGCACTAAGGTACAATTATAGACAAAGCTCAAAGCAATTAAATTAATCGTACCTAACGCTGACCAAGGTGCTGCCGATGAAGCTGAAGATCTGTTCCAGTTTTTCGAAGACTTGGCTCGGATCTGGGACTGCGGCGGCAGCTGGTAACGTGGTAGACGTGGACACTGGCGCTCGACTGCTGGGATCACGGACTGTGGAAACCTGTGCCTTAATTGCAGGGAATGGTGTCGTATTACTGAGGTCAGAAACTGGGGGACTGTGTACCCTGGCAGTCGTGGGGAGCACCGCTTGGCTGGGGTCCCCCGTGGACACTGAGGCACGGTTGCGGTCAGAGACCAACGCCCCTGGTGACGTGGTAGCCCTAGGAAGTGATGTTTGGTGGCTGGGATCACCAATAACTTGGGTAACTGTTCCTGGTGACCTGGTAGCGGTAGAGACTGTCGTCGTAGAACCTCTCAGTGGCGTACTAGACGTAGAGATTGACGCGTCATGGACTGCTACTCTAGGACGCGCAGTGGCAGACACGACCGATGCGGTGCGGACCTGCAGCAGTGTTGATACCACCAACAGTTAGACTTACTATTGAAATACAGATGAAAATGATCAACAATTTTCATTCACTAGAAGCGATCGACTGTATCTACTTTCCTTTAATTAGTGAATATGTCCTCACTATTTGGACATAGTATTTAAATACCAGAAAATTTAAACTATTTTTAATCGTCAAACAAATACGTCCAAGTCCAAACTATTTCAACAAAAATGTGATCATCAAGAACCATCCTCGAAGACAAAAAATCTTGGCCTTGGCCTTGGCCTCGACCCCTTGGCCTCTATTCAGTAGTAATGCATGTGCTTTGTGCAATGAGTTTTTGGAATTTGCATGATCCACTAAACATTGAAGCTGGCTTTTGATGTGCAGTATACTTTACTGATTTACTTACTTACTTAGTGGCCTTGACCTTGACCTTAGCCTCGAGGACTACTGGGCTTAGCCGTGACCCTGGCACTGGCTTCAAAAATCACTGGCCTTGGCCTTGGCCTTGAAAATGCTGGCCTCGTACCGATCCCTGTATTTCAACAGCAACAACGGTGGCCGGGATCTGTACCTGTGGCGTATCGACAAGGTGAACGCGTGCGGTGGCGTCGCCAGTGACACGCCGTACGAAGCGATTCATCAGTCTATCACAGAGTCGTGACACGTCATCTCCTAGCACCCCAAGCCGTGACGACGCCACTGCCACTGCGCTAGCACTCCGCCTGTGACCTCCCGAATCTGACAAACAGTAGAATACACGTTACAGAGTAATTAATTATACCAATTACATAACTTAGTGCTGCCGCTATGGACTATCTTATACCTTAGTCGACTAGTCGAGTAGTCGACTTAATCAGGGGTTTCTATCCCTATATCTGGTAGGCGAAGCCTGCACCCAGTGATAAACAAGAAATTTAAGCTAATGCTCACGAGACGTGCAAAAAACATATAGCAGTTCCTGTTCGCAAACTGTCGGTCTATTTCCAGCCATTTCGTCACAGTTCATTCTCGGAGTATGCGCTGCAGCCGAAGATCGCAAAAATCAATAAAAAAACCCTTATTTTGAAAGTTCAGGGTCTTTCAAAGGCATCGATGTTGATACGACTGAAAAGCTCGTCACTAGTGCTTGTTGTGATAAGCAGCATCCCCATGTCTGCCACTGTTTTCACGAAAGACTGGCAAACAACGGTAAAATCACATTTTCTTACGGGGGTACCGCTCTTTGATGCCTTCGTGCGCAGGTTTCCTTGAACCTAGAAAATCGAGACTTGGACCATCGAAATCTACGTTCAGTGCTGAAAATTTCATATGCAGCTTCTCCATGTCTATCTCAATGTATAGAGCGACGTAACTGAACTGACGTGGTATAGTTTTAAACAAACCGAAAAATAAGCAGCAATGCACTACAGTAGGCACCATCTAACGGCGTCGGTGGCTTACGTGACTACGCCCACGTACGCGTCAACCAACCTTGCTTGCCCATTTGTCATTTCGTCAAAAACTAATCCGTGTCAGTTGAGTTCGGTTCAGTACAGTCATGTCGCTCTGTGGGCAGGCGCCTTAACAACTCACCACCACCGCCGCGGCCACCAGTGACTCGCGACAGATTCAGAGTAGACGTTGTCGACGATGACCTCGGCTGACGAGCTGATGTGTTGACAGCAGCACTAGTAGCAGTATCAGTAGCAGTAGTGGGTGTTGGTTGAAGCTGGTCAGTGACCGATGCCGGCAGTTCCCAGCGCATCAGTTTGTTCCACGCCGCGTGAAGCTCGTTCAGCACTCTCTGCTTCATAATGCCCGCCTCTATCTGCACATTACATCAACCACGTACCGCGTTCACACGATAAGGCACCCATCGAGCTGCTTCAAGTGTACAGATTGCAATGGCATGGCTCGTCGAGCATTCACCACGCACACATCAAATACACATCAATCAGACTTGATGACTGCTTGATGTATGCTTGACGATGAATTCTTGATGAATGCTTGTCAAAGCAGGTTGATGAATGTTTGCAATAGCAGACGTGTTTGATATTGAAAGCATTCATCGAGCTGACTCGACGAACGCTCGTCCAGAGCTCGATAGGCTTAAGCCAGTTTGTCAAGCTAGCTTTTCAAGCACTCGACAAGGTGGCTCGTGTAAACAAGATAATATACACAACTTGCGTATGATAATATTACATGATAATGCTGGCTCAACGAGCGATCATCATCATCATCGAACACGGAAGACTGATCAAGCACACATTAGCGTACAGCTTAGCTACAATACAAAACGTTACAGACGACAGACAGACAAACGGACGGACGAACAGACGACATTGCCCACCACTTGAACGACTGACCTGTAAAACGGGCAGCGCCTGTCGTTCGAGTGAATTTTCGTCATCCAGTGAAGCTAGCAGTGACTCCAGACCGTGCAGGTCGTCAACGAGCTCTGAGTAGTAGCCCTGCTGCTGCTGCTGCTGCGTAGCATCTGAAATACAAGTATCTCGATATGTGTCTAAAATACGAATAATGTACGAGTATCCTGTGTCTTGTATAAATACATTTTGCGAACGGCATCTTGCATCAGTATCTGAGATACGATAAACCTGTATTTGTATCTGATAGTTGGTGTCAATTAAAAGACTGATTCAAAGTGCTATTTTGGTCATTATTTGCTTTTATTGTTAAAACTGCATAAAATTTTTTCAGTGTATTCTCAGCAAAAGAATCAAAATTCTTACCATCAGACGTCAAACATTAAGGCTAAAATGTACACAATTCAATTTTTGCTGGGCTCCGTTCCAGATCCCGCTGAGGGAGCTCACAGCACCACATATGCCCTTAGATAGATTAAAAAACTCTTACTTCTAAGGAAAGAAAAAGCAGGGAAAGAAAAAAAACAAACAAGGGAAAAAGGAAAAAGGAAGGAAAGAAAGAAAAAAAGAAAGGAAAAAATATAAAAGGGGAGAGAAAAAAAGAGGGAATCAAAAGGGGGATAGAAAAGAACTGTTACTTTGTTTTTGTGGGGTCCATAGAATTTCTTTAAAAATATGCTCGATTTCAGTATCCTACCCGACACCGGCTGCTGCTGCTGGTGGTCTGTGCGTTGCTGTGTGGTGCGTAGTCGTGCGTCAATTGTCGTCAGTCGTCGATGAACGTCAATGAACTTGCCGACTGACTCCACTAGTCGCCGGTATTGTACCAACGCCTCGCCGGCACCGCTGCTCTGTAGTTCTACCGTACTGCTTGTCTCCGACAATAACTGCAGTCCAGCCGCAAACAAGACGACATAGAATTGTATGCATACACACATGTTCAAAAAGTTCAAATGGTAGAGCCCTTCAAGGGAAACCCACCTCAAAGCTACGAAGCGTCACCTGCCATATGGGATCACACAGTGTTACCTGCCACCCGACACAGACGAACGCGCCGCGCTTGAACCCCTACCCTGAATAGATAAAAACAGGGTATCAAGACTTTCCTGTTCTATCATTTATATGCAGACCTACTTCTTACTCATGCTATTTGACACTTTACTGCGATAAACTTTACTGTCGTGCTCTTAAAAATAACAATACTGTTTGGCCCATGTCCCATGTTTAGCCCCTTGACGATAACGATAATAATTATTTAACATATCGAAACAGCAACGTCGTGGCTTAAAAAATAGGCGGGGCAAACCGTTGCAATTTTCCGACAAACGCTGCAAATTTCCAACGGAGTTTCGACAAAGAGTTACAAAATTTCCGACACAGAAAATTACGGATGTTAAAAATTTCAATTTTGCCTCGCAAATTTTCCGAAAATGGGAGTTTTTATACGCAAATTCCGCATTTTTAACAAAAAATTTTCGGACAGAAAAATTTTCCGACAATTTTTCGACATTCAGTAATTTTGGGTGCACAACTATCCTTCTCTTCCCCCGTCGTCCGCCCCAGCCAGGACGCCACTAGATCGGAGCGTACTTTGTCGGTGTAGTTGATGATGGCGGTCAGAGACGTAAGCTGACGGGCGATGTCATCAACGACCTGGGCACTCAGTTGACTGCTCGGGCTGGCCGTGTAGTAATCATACCTGCTCTGTAGCGCCTCCGACACTGATGAACGCACCTGCGCCAGCTGATGAGACAGGTGATTGAACAATTGGTCTACCTGCGCGCTGCAAAGACAACACTTACAAGAGATCTGCAGACCACATCACCAACGCTCTTGCCGCGTGATGAACGGTGATTCCTATTCCCCCAAATCTAGAAATCGGGCACAAGTTTACTCCCATTTTTTGGCCGAAGTCCCTCTCACGGGCTCTTTCCTGGCTCTGTCTCTCTTCTTTCTGCCCCTTTTCCCTTCTTTCTTTCTACTTTCCTTTCCTACGCTCAGGCCCGTCGAAAGCCACAGCGAAGCCCGGGGAAACATTCTCGCGGGGCTTCCAAACAGTTTCACGGGGCCCCTCTGGGAGAAAATTTATGAATTTTTCTTTTCAAAATATTACATTTTGGCGTACTTTATATTTCTGGCCGACGGCGGGGCCCCCCAAACGTCGCAAGGCGCGGGGTAGATTACCCCTTCTACCCCACCCTCTCGACGGGCCTGCCTATGCTTTATCCCTCTCTTTCTTCGCGTTCTCTCCGCCCCTTCTCGTTGTGCAGCAAAATACTAGAGGAGTTTTGTTAAGAGTGTATATTGCTCAGTAAAAATTAGGGAAAAGATTTACACCCTTAACAATACTTCCTCCCCTATTTTTCACTGGGCGCAAGCTGTGCCCACCAGGTGTAGCTCCGAGCGGATCGAGTACAAAGTCGCTGTACTGACGTACAAAGTTCTTCACGGAAGTGCGCCGTGACACTTTGATCCACTTGTTCTTGTTGCCGATCTGCTGGCCGACGGACATTATGCTCTGCTGGCACCAATCGCGTCAGCTGGTGCCACGTGACTTGTCAGACTTTCAAGTTTCAACAGTCGGTAACCGTGCGTTCACGGTTGCTGGACCCCGTGTTTGGAACACTGCCGAGGGTAAAGATATAGCGAACCATGCCCCTCCGGAGCGTAGGCGGAATGCTCATCTCTCAGTCGTGGCCGTTGAGTCCGTAGGTGGATAGACCACTGAGTCCGTGACGCATGGCCAGTGCGACGCCAAACCTACGATTACCTTCAGAGCCGGAGGACATACCAACATCTCAGTCATTATCAACTTTCTGTCAGCATCTCAAAACCTGGCTGTTCAAAAATCACACCAGGACATCATCATCTAAACCCGCAGTTACTGTTTAATCTCGAACTAGCTCTGCTACTAAAGCACCACTGGTTGATTTATTGGTTGACAGTCGAACCTGTTATCAAGCGCGGTGTGTTCGGGCATGAAGCTGCTGACATTAGCCTGTGCTGCCGTAGCAGACGCCATTGCCATTGGTTGAGCCGCGGCGTCGACCGAGCTGTGGAACGAGTGACGCCTATTGGTCGGACCGGCGCCGTGAGCGCCAACGTCACAACCAATCACAGCCGTCGCACCTGGCGTCACGTGACGTTTCACGCGCTGCGAGTCACGCCTAGAGTATATAACACAACTTTGTTATGCGGTCGTCCCGATAAGCCACAATAAAATATGGGTATTGCCTGTTCGTCCGACGGTCTGTCTGTCTGTCCCACTGGCGTAGCCATAAGAAGGGAAAAGGGTACTGGGTCATTTGCCCCTAAAATCCTACTAAATTACTCAAAATAATGTCAAAAATGCACCAAATCACTTTATTTTCATACACAACAAAATTAAAAATCTGGGGAGAGCGCACAGCTCCCTCCATAGTCCCCGGACCCTTTTCCCGGTTGGGATGGAAAACCCTTTTCAACTCTCCACTTCCAAAAGCCCCCCCCCTACATCCAAATCCTGGCTACGCCACTGGTCTGTCCGTAACATATGCGATCCTAGCTCGAAAACAAAAAGGTTTAGAAAACCAAAACAGCTGTGTACGTTCCCCATGATAGAAAGAAAGTTGCGTGCGCGCTCAAGATTAGTGCCAAAACACCGACCTTGAATATTATATAATATGATACAGGCCCTATACACACGAAAAAAATGTGCCAATTTTAGTTCAAAAAGTAAAAGTCAGGCGGACGGCCGCATAATATGTTGGCAATTAACCGATATATTTGCATACCAATAGTTCGGAAGACGATCAGCATGCAATTTGGCGTACTGGATAGGATACAGGGAGCAAATGAATTAACCCCCGACATTTTTCGCTGTCGGAAAATTGTCGCAAAATCATCATGCCGAAAAATGGGCGTCAAAAATGCAAAATTTGGGGGCTAAAATCCACCATTTTGGAGGAAATTCAAAGGTAAAATTGAACAGCCATAATTCCCTATGTTGGAAATTTGCAATTTTCTGTCGAAATTTCGGTCGAAAATTTGCAACTTCCTGTTCTGCCTACTTGTTTAACGGCGCGTACAGAGCAACGTAACTGAACTGAACTAAACCAAACTGACATGGTTTCGTTTTTGACTAACTGACCAGTAGGTACGCAGTACATTAGGCATTACAATAGGCACCGTCTAACGGTGTCGGCGGCTTACGTGACTATGCTCACGTATACGTCAACCAATGACCAATAGGCTCGTCCTGCTTGCTCATTGGTCAGTTTGTCAACAACTAAACTGTGTCAGTTCAGTTCAGTTACGTCGCTTTGTACGCGCCTTAATACACGACGCCGCTTTGCGTGCGACGAACAGAGCTGGAAAATTGATCCAAAAACCGAGGTTTTTAAGTTTAAAAAAACTTTTAAAAACCTTAAAAATCCAATTTTAAGTTTTTCAAAATTTTATTTATGTGTTGTAACATTTACTACATATTATATTTTAATTTATACTGTAATCGTGATTTCGTCAATTACGTTATTATGTCGTTTACTCATAAAAGTGTGTACAAAATGTTTTCATGTGTCGTAATTTTGTGTACGGTGTTCATTGGACTCTACATCAAACCCTCCCCCAAACCCTTTTTTGAAAAACCGCAAAAACCTAAAAACTTTAAAAAAAACTAAAAAAACTCAAAAAATTTCTTTAAAAACCCAAACTGTTTCTAGCCCTGGTGACGATCGAACCTGTGCAGTCGGCGTCTCTGCAGCCTTCGCACGCGCGCGTTCGCTTTGTCGCACTCCAACGCGTCCACCGCCACCGGCCTCATGACGTCACCAACATGGCCGCCCGCACCGACTACTTCCGGTGGTGCGCGTGGGCGAAGCCTCGCTCTAGCGTCTTTGATGACGTCAGAAACCACGTGACTGCCTGTCAGTCGAGCGCTGGCGGCTGCTGCTGCTGCTGCTGCCATTCCTATCTTCATCTGTGCAGTCATTAGCAAACATTGATCCAACGAATATCTTATTTTAAAGTTTTGTCAGAAAACCCTTTAACATTTAGTCCTCAAGAAAACCTCTTTTCGGTATGGAAAACATTTACGGTTTGTTCTTGAAGACAAAATTTTTAAAAACTTTTTAAAATCCCATATGATAATAATTTTTATTCTGTCCGTACATACAACAAATTAAAAAATCTATACAGCAGATGCACAACATCAATTGACCCGCTATATGCTGTAATGCTTGCTTGTTGTACAACCTGTTGTCCACGTTAAATACAAGTCGTGTAAATTGGCAAACGGGATAAACATTTCGGTCTGTATCCATCAACTCCAGTCAATTCAGCCTAGCCGTCCCTGCGTGGGTAGTTGCAATGAATATCTGCAAAAGCTGGGACGTAAACAGGCACACCGTGCGATGCTTTTTAGTTCTATATCCGCATCTGGCAGATAGCTGAAAAAAACAGCGATATTAGTGACGTCCAAAACGATAATTCTGCCGTTAAATTACCTCAAAAAGGCATTTTAGTCCAGAATTTTGTACTTTTAGAATTAAGCCCGGCATTTGCAAAAAACATGACCATTTTCCGACAGTCTAAAATTTCGGGTGGGGGGAACAAATGCCTCGCCTATCCCTTTTCCCCCGTACTTCCTACTACGACGGCAGCCGCTGTCAACAGCAGAAAAGCAGAACAGAATTGGAGGTGAGTTCACCTCAGTTCGGTATTTGGCTTCAGTCGGCGACAGGACGTCGCTGATTGGTCGGCTAGCAACAGTCTTGTCACCCGACGTTCTGTATACAGCAACACAACCCGCTTTACTTTCACGTTATTATTTGCGTCGTGCAGTCCACAGGGGTGCCACGCATGAGCGTATTTAGCCAAAAATGTAAATTGGGGGCTCTCCTCCCTTTCCCTTTCCTTCTTCCTTTCCCATTTTCTCTTTTTTCTTCCCACATCACTTCTTTCCTTTCCTCTATTTTTCGTTCTTCTCCTTTTCCCTCCTCTCCCTCCTTTCCTTCTCCTAAAACTAGCACGCCTAAAATCCAGTAGCGGGTTCAGAAGTGTGCTGTGAGTTTCCCCGCCGCCGAAATCAAATTTGATACATTATGTTTTAAAATATGAAATCTGGTGGCAACAATTTTAATTAAGAATCAACTGACTAAATTTAGTCAAGTTTAAACATGTGCTTATTTCTTGTCTCAGGAATTGGAGGGAAACTTGGCAGTCTATGCCATTGTGCCCCCTTCTTTGTTGTACAATATTTAAAACTTTTTGTCTAAAAACTCAACCAAAGCGAAAACTGAAACACCGTTGTGTTCGCCAGGCGACAGCACAATTTTGAACGAAGGTTTAAGATCTCTGATCGCTTCTGGTTGAAACTTGTTATCAGGCGATGAAAAATGTTGATAAAGAAAAACTGACCGGGTGTCGACCTTTTGACCTTCAGCTTCACTGGCGAACAATCGAAAATCATGTTCCACTCTAATAGTCACAACACAAATCCGATCGCTGTTATTTAATACCATCGTCATTACTATCACGATTTTACACCGTGTTAAAAAACACTCAAAATTGCTTTTCTCATAACTTTGGTAAATTTTCACCAACTTTGATATTTTTGGCACAAAGATGGTCAAAACGATAGGATTATGTAAGGTAAACTTATTTTCCACCTCACCTAATTTATGTCAACGCACTACTATGTGAAACACAGATGCGCCAGATTGTTACATTTCGCGGTGATTATTTGTATCTGATTGCTTACCTTTGCATCACCAATTAGACAGAGGGCGCCACGTAATTTAGTAATTTTGTGATATTAAATATTTCAAGGTAAAAATAGCAAACAACAGATTGGCTGACTGATAAGCTTAAAACATGTCTAACTGATGAGTGAAAACAGTTTGATCAGTCAACCTTTGATTCTGCTATCAGCCAGTGGCACTGCATCTAAGTGTCCATGTATGTTGGGTACACTTTGGGCATAAACTCTGATAATTTGCAAGCGAGTTGTTATACACAAACTTGCGATTCTACCAAATGATTTACATTTCACTTATTGTGTGCTTAACTAAGTCGTTAAATTATTTAACGAGTGGACAATGAGTGCATCTTACATAATTCTATCGTCTTGGCCATCTTCATGCCAAAAATCATCAAAATGGGTAAAAATTTGTCATAGTTATGAGAAAAACAATTCTGACTGTTTTTTTTAAAATACGGTGCATTTAAAAACGTGTAAAACGTACAAAACAACAAAAATAAACTAAAATGCCAGTTCAGTTGCTTTGCAAGAACTGTATAAAGTGAACGAGCTAATTAGCCTAATAGGATGTTTGTAACACGATGACGCAAACATGAAGCAAATGTATTGAATATACACGTGCACGACGTGTGCTCTAAGTTTGCTTCATGTTTGCTTCAGGTTTGATTCATCGTGTAAACAACCTATAAGAAAACAGCCGCAGACCCTACTGTAAAACAACAAAAAATCTGAGCTAATGCTCATGATACCCGCGAGAGCCTATAGCAGTTCCTGTTCGCAAGTAATCTTGGTCTATCTCCATCCATTTCGCCGCAATTCACTCTTTTGCAGCCAAAAATCGCAAAATATCACTAAAACCCATATTTTTACTCCTCCCGCGCCACGTTCCTAACGTAGCGAAGATGAGAATATAAGATCAGTGTAATATTGAGGACCGACCGACCGACATCTCTTACTGAAAGAGCCTTCCTGGAAGAACTTCAAACGGCCATATTTCCATAACAGTGCTAGATTGACGAATGGTCACTATGGACCACCCATAAGAAGTCGATCGCCGGGAGTCGAATAGTCACGTGACCGATGACGTCACGTGACTCCAAAGGGTCAAGGTCGTGACCCCATCATCTTTGAGGTGCTATACTTTTATAACGGTGCCAAATAGACGAGGAGACAATTTTCAATAACAACTTCGACGCCAGTCACTATTAGTATAATATTAGTTCGGTCTCATATTGACGCCGGGTCTCTAATACAAGTTGAAAGAAACGAAAAAGCACTTAGAAGAATACAGGAGAAAATAATGCGCGCGAGGAGTATATTAGATTGGCTACAATCTAATAATATTTCTTCTTAGAGTTTAAGGTCATTCAAGGTCATCGATATTGATACCATTAAAATCACGTCATTAGTGCTTCTGCAATCATTTTCACCCTAGACAAGCCAACAGCAAATAAATAACCACTTTTTAGAGAGGTACCCCTCTTTGACACCCGCGTGCGCAAATTTCCTTGAACTTACAGGGTCCGGACGTGGACTGCTAAAATCTACATCCAATGCTGAAAATTTCATGCGCAAGCGGTCTTGGTCTATCTCCAGCCATTTCGGCGCAATTCACTCTCGAAATGCGTGTCGCAGCCTGAAATCGCGAAAAAATTAACTATAACCACTATTTTCAAAGGTTCAAGATCATTAAAGATCATCGATGTTGACATTCCTAAAAAGCTTGTCGTCAGTGCTTGTTATGATAAGCAGCATGCCTGTGCCCATCTGCAACCATTTTCACACTACACTGTGTCTCAAAAAAATCCCCGACATTTTCGACTGTAACTTGAAAACCAATTATCAGGTTTTGATAATAACCATTTAGTTTCCCACCTCACCCAACGTTTGTTTTTGCACTACCTGAGGAAAACACAATCAGCGAAATATCACTTTTATTTAATGCGATATGATTGCTTAATTAACATAACGCGTAAAAACACATTTTGTTCACATTTCTGACACTTGGCTGACATTTTATCCAGTTGTCCATTTTTTAACTGCCTGCAGTAAAATTGCTTGAAGTATTAGTCCGCTATGCGAACACAGGCAAAAAGACACTTTCTCCATTCATTGGTAGCAGTATCGACAATGTCCTGCTCCAGACCAATTCAGACTGTACTAATCGCTTCTTGACTTCGCAAACATTCCTAAACTTTATCTGGTAAACACACCGCTGCATGACAGTCAAACCTTGTAATAGACCTGCTGTTGGGGACCACAGATTAAGATAGATGGAATTTATTGACGTTGTTTCATTCATTTTAACACGTATTATGCTTGATTTGATTTCCCCAGGTAGTGCAAAAACAGACGTTGTGTGAGGTAGAAACTAAAACACTTATTTAATAGCCAGTTGTGTCGAAAATATTTCTGTTAAAAATTATTACAATCTGCTAATTTTTCTTTAAATTACGATTGATAATGTCGGGGATGTTTTTTTCAGGTTTTCTGTTTATTCAACACATATTTCGCTTGATCTGCTTTCCTTAAGCAGTGCAGAAGCATACTTTGGGTGAGATGAGAAACTGAAAAGTAATTTGATAGCAAGTTGTGTTAGAAATATTCGTACCAAAAATTATCAAAATCTGACAACCAATAGCGGTAAAATAACGCCTTTTTAAGGGGGTGCCCTTTTTTCGCCTCCTCGTGCGTGGGGACCTCCTTTATCCAGTGAAGCGAAATTTTGTCACAAAATACTAGAGACTCTATAAAGCTATCATATGGTGAAAACCCGAAATCTCTTTCACCTAATCTTCAAACGGTACCTGGTTGTGACAGACAGACAGACAGAGTTATCGTAGCTATGCTAGCTCTCGCGCGTAAAAAACTCGATCCACAGAGAATATTACATCATTCATTCTGTACACCAAAGCTAATAGCATTAGGCCTAGGGCCTACATTATAGCCAGCGCTTAATTTGTACAAAAAAAGCGGCCGGCGACACTGTCAGTCAAAGACTGCAGAGCGCGGAAATTGAGAAGCCAACAAATCTTGAAATCGGCCGAAACGCCTAATGCATCAGAAGAAATATGAGACAATACCGCTCTCCATATCCGACTACAGGCCTAACGTCTGGAGGAGCGTCGCGAACTCCCCTTCGGTCAAAAAATGAGTTTTTTGTGCATATTGATCATTGAGTTTATGAAACGCATCTGGCGCGTGCCAATATGGTATTTTGTGATATTTTAAACCTCGCAAATGCACAGAGTATCGCCGTTGTGACAAGAACTTCGGCGTATATACTACCTCTGAACTACCAGGTATACACTGCTACATCGACTTACTCCAAATCGGAGCCAAACGCCGAATCCGTTCCCGAAATGCCGAGCGACTTTTCACAGTCTTTCCATCTGCGAATAGTTTCAGCATCTCTGCCCTCAACACAAAAAAACACACTGTACTCTTTGCACCGCTATTTTATGCGCCGTTATAACCAAAATATGTGAAAAAACTTACCAGTTTACAACTGTGTGTGAGGACGATGTGATGATATCAGTCCTCTAAAACAGCAAAAATCATTTGGGTAACCTTAGATGGGGCTATGCATATGGCGTCCTTACAAG
>Ga0209367_1007598_pt1 | contig 14909 bp, 14 predicted proteins | sample WorMetLIZISLAND2_FD_187412 | JGI IMG/M metagenome (GOLD analysis project Ga0209367, IMG submission 187412) | Marine gutless worms symbiont microbial communities from Max Planck institute for Marine Microbiology, Germany - Olavius geniculatus... ... | reverse complement strand
ACCGGTCACCAGCTGTAGCTTCGCCAGCTCCAACATTGTCTAGACATGTATCCACATCAACAGCCAACTTCACCACCGACATTTATATCAATTGTTAATCAATGGCATAGGCAGAGAGAGGTTTTGAGGGAAGAGGGCTTACGTGTTCCAGTGTTTAGGCCACCGAGGCCCAAAGAGCTAAAACATGAAAATCAAAGCCAAAAGCCAAAAGTGAAGGAAAATTTCTGGTTCAGTAAGCCCCCTCCCCAACCCATTAAGGATCAATTTGTGCTGAGTTGAGGATAAATCCCCAGATGCAAACACATTTTTAGCACAGGCCTAAAAAGATTGAAAATGACTTAGTGGGTGCAAATATGTGAAATGCTACAATGCTGCTACTGAAAATGCTGAATGCAGGTGGAAGCCAAAACTAACACAGTGTGGCACGTGCCCCAAATCGTGAAAGCTATTTTCATGGCTGATGACGCTGCAGGCCTTTGCGGATGGGTGCAAGCCCTTGTCAACCCCATCTCCCTCCCACCCGGTCTACGTAACTGCCATCAATCAGTTCCAACACTGTCTACAGACATCAACATTCAGCTGTCATCATCATCATCATCATCATTATGACATAGCTGTTAAAATAGTCTAAACAAGTATAATCACTAACATTGTCAATCGAGAAAGGGCATAAAAAGAAGAAAATTTTGAGGAAAGGGGCTTATGTGTCAATGTCAATGTCAATGTCAAATGTGAATTTATATAGCGAGGTGCTTGGTTGTGCTGGCATCGATACATCAGCATACCCAGCTTGTACTTAACTCGATCCGGAACGTCAAGCCAGTCAAGCTCCGGTGTTAAAGCACTTCAGTGCAGCACAAAGTCTGACATATGACTGTGTGTGTGTGTGTGTGATCAACTATCCAGTAAAAAATCAGTACAGCAACCACGACCAGCAAAGTGTTGGATACGTAGGCCCGGAAATGAATGACATTGACTTTAAAAATCAAACACTGACAAATTTTTACACTGTGATACTAACAGCTGGTAATTCTAAAGTTCCATGTGTTCAAAACCGGAGTTGAACTATCAAATAATGTGTAAGTTAAGTCAGATAACCTGGAAGTCGTTTTCGGTGTGAATGAGAGCCTCTTTGTAGTACTGGATGGCAACGTCAAAGTAATGGAGCTGAAGATGATACTGCGCCAGCTGACAGCAGATGCTAGATAAAGAACACAGATGCATTGCAGTTAAGATACGAAGCCACGCTGCCCTAGATAGGCAGCGGTGGGCAGCGATAGTAACAATGGCGTCAGACACCAACGGGTGTTGAGCCCACGGTTGTCGATGATGATGATGATGATGACTGCTAAAGTGGCCGAAGTAACTCAGACTACTGCTAGGTCAAGTAGAGATATGGCAGATATGGAGTCCAGTCAAGTCAGAAAAAGTCAGAAAAAAGGACTTTGTGAAAAGGTAAGTTCTTGGTCGTTGACGAAAGCCGGATAACGACTCTGCAAGCGCCATGTCATCTGGCAGGTATTTCTGCATCCGTGGGCTGACAACCAAAAAAGCTTGGTTGGCAATGATTGACAACTTGACGAATGAACCATCTGCACTGAAAAGCTGGAAGGCAAGCTCCCAGTTTAATCCGATGGTCAAGCATTGTTCAAGGTTAGATACAGTCCGTGAGTAGCTACAGTATCATGCACACAAAAAACACATAAAAAATTACATGTGACCTTGACCTTTGAGTATGGCCTTGACTTAATAGGGTTCTAAAGATTGTTGGGGTACATGTTCATGCACGTGCAGTCGTTCATGAGTTATTCTGGCCGCAACTGAGTGCTTAAAACATGTAACAAATACATGCTTAAGTCAACAAAATTAAAAGAATCACACAAAAAATGACAAATCTTTACACGTTCAAGTTTGAAAAACTATTTATCAGACTGCACATCAACTATAAATTGAAAACTGGCAGAAAAAAAGTGTGACTTACTTAGCAGCAAACTGTTTGTGCTGCATTACAGAGTCAGGCTGTTCCACGCTTGCACGCATCAGAACTCTGCGCATAAACAACGAACACCACTGCAATTATATATTCTCACTTATCATAGAAATGGTGGGTGATGAGTCAAGTTCAGTTTAGTCCACACCCACAAAAACTTCTATCCCCCAATTCTAAAATCGAAATTGGGCTCAAGTTTCCCCTGCTATCTGTCCCTTCTTCCCTTGCATTTCCCACCCGATTTTTTCTCTGCACTCCCGTTCCCTTTCCTTTATCACCTTTCTTCTTCACTATCTTTTCTTTCTCCTCCCCTTCCCTTTTCTCCTTCCCTTCGCATTCCATTTCCTTTCCTTCTCAGGGGGCCCACACCTTTACTTCCTTTAGTCCAGCTAAAGGTCTGTGGAAGTGCTGTAACCCCCCCCCCCAATGGAACCAGACAGAGCCCGGCCACCAAACGGTTTGTAGTGCATTTTGAGCTAATAACAGCGCTTCTGGTGATAAGCAATTTTGCATACACCCTTAACAAAACTTTCCCCTATTTTTCACTCGGCGCAAGCTGCGCCCACCAGGTACAATGTATAGCCCAAATTCCATTACGCCGACTTTCACCGAAACTTCCCCGCGGGGAAAGTCGTGGACATAAATCACGAAAGTCGCGGACACAAACCATCTCGACATGTCGAGATGTTTGCAACAATGTCCATGACAAGTCTGCGACAAACCCGCTTGTGTCACTCTAATGGAATTTAGTCCATTAGAATGCACAGGGAAGTCAACGACAATGTCCAAGGTCCAAGTTCTCGCCAAAGTCGCTGACGTATCGCAGACACAAATCATGAAAGTCGGCGACGTGATTTGTGTCACAGACTTTCATGATTTGTGTCCGCGACAAGTTCCCGACAGTCCACGACAAGTCCACGACTTTGTCGGGAACTTGTCGTGGACTTTGTCACAAAGTCAGCATAATGGAATTTGGGCTTATAAGAATAACAGCCCCTGCACACACACGCAAATGCACAGTAACGCTGACCTGTCCTGGACTTCCTTGGCCCTGATCATAAATGAGAGACGATCATCATAGCGGTTCTGTCGCTGATAGAGCTTGGACAACAAAAGCAGGAACCGAGCCGACTCCACCATAGATTCCAAATCACCTGACAGCAACACCGCCAGATCATACCCTTAATAAATAAAGTTAAAGAAAAACCCATCTCAAAGCTACGAAGCCTCACCTGCCATATGGATCACTCAGTGTTACCTGTCATGCAAGAACCTCAGGATTTGGGTCAGCTATTCCAACGGTCCACTATTCCAAAAGTCTACTATTTCCACTAACCCTAAGCCTACCCCAAGGCTGACCCTAACCCTATAACCCTAACCCTAATCCTTACCCTAACCCTAACCTTAACCTTAACCTTAACCCAAACGTTAGCACTGTGGTGCGTATCTACACAATGGACTTTCGAAATAGCGGACCTTTGGAATAGTGGACCTTCAAAATAGCGGGCCGATACCAAACCCCTGACAGGCAGGTTGGTACTTGATTTACATAGCCTAAACGGACGCAAGGCTGAATTGGTTTTGATTGTGGTCATACATCGAGATAATTTACCTGTGTTCAGGTAGTCACCCATCCAAGTAGCAACCCAACCGTGAGCTGAGCTGATCGTAAATCCAATGTCCCAACCATTATGTCAGCAAGCAATTTGTAACTATTGTAACCATTATGAGTCATCATGTACACAGGAAGAATGACGGAACGACGGATAGAACAGACAATCCCTTAATCTCCTCCAGTGTTCACTATGCTCACCTTGGCGGAGATAATCAGTAAATCAATGCAAATCAATAAATGAGTCAGTGAATAAACAGACAAATTAATAAAACAACAGAGAGATAAATGCCAGTCAGTCAGTTCGTTAATAAATAATGCTATTAAGACATACCTTTCTGTTCCGAGTCAATAAAATGTTTGAGCAACTTTTCAGCTTTTTCGTACTGCTTCAGACGAATCAGCAACTCAGCCAAATCGTGCCTGCCACAAATACAGTCACCACTATTATCGGTAGCGTTATGTGACAAATAATACACAAGATAGAACACCAATAAATACAGTAGTAATCATTTTCAAAAAGTTGCACGGATAAGATGCCAAACTAATAAAACAAAAATGGCAATAAATGTACCGGCACTTTCTGAAAAAGCACATTCTTCCATTTGATTCCATAACAAGTTCTGATGCCTGAAGTAATCAACCCCAAAATGATCCTGTAATGTGCCAAGGGTGATGTAAAACTCTTAGGTCCGGTTTTTCCATCGCCAATCAAAGCAAATTTGATCTCCAATTTACTGATCTCCGATTAACCTAATGTTCAGAATATCACCGACAAACTGTGCTTCATTTTTCCAATTACGTGATTGGTGATTAGCTGATCTGCCGTCAACTGAGGCTACTTTATGCCAGTCTGATTGGCTGACAGCTGACCTCGATTTGCAGTATTGTGCTAAATTACCCAGCATGTGCTGCGAGTGGACGCCGTAGCCAGTAAACGTCATCATAGCAACGATATCAACGATATCGTCTGCTGAATACGTTCTATCGCAAATCAATATGGGAGCGTCTATCCATTTTATTTCTTCACAAAACACTGTACACAGTATAAATTGATCAGTGACCGATCGTTATACCTGGAACTTTATGTTAATGAATAAATTACCGTTCTGACCGGCAAAGTGAAGCAACGAACTGCAGATTGCCACATTTAATCGTCAATTATCTGACTTGATCGGCCAATATTCGGTCATCAACTTGATGGGAGATTTGATGGACGATTAGCCGCTAATTGGTGATAGAAAAAACGGTCATTGAGATGATCTCCGATCAAGTCCCAAAGTTGATCAAAGATCAATTTAATCGGCCATCAAATGTGCATGAAAAAACGGGACCTAAAGTACTCTCTGGTGTGGTTTAGTCGGTTAGACCTACACAACAACTCTGTGTATCATAAAGCCAGGGCCAGCGAGGCCAGCATTTACAAGGCAAGTGGACTTTAAGGACAAGGACAAAGCCATTAAGCAAGAAAGTAAGTAAAGTAAACATGATAATTTCATACTGTGCATCATAATCCAGCTTAATCTTATTCGAATAGTAATAAACCACAGAAATGCTAAAACAAAGATAGTTTCAATCCTGCAGACTAGGTACTTCATACAAATACCATTAACTCATTGTTCAGAGCACATTTATTACAAGTGACTGAAGGGCAAGGCATCAAATCCAAGGCCAAGGCCAAGGTCAGATCTTTGAGACCAAGGCCAAGGCCACAATTTTTTTGTACTAGAGGTCCAGAACTGTCCTCATCCCAGCATGAATCAAAGTAATAAACGAGACTAATTCTGACCTAAGAAATTGCTGGCCACCTTGCTTGAGTGCCGCCTCGTAGTAAGCAATTGCCTGCAACATTAGCACCCAGCTGTCAACGTGAAATTCATTGAATTTCTTTACTAACTGTCATAGCAATAAAAACAACTGCAAATGTTCAAACCACACTCGTGGTTAGTACTTACCAACGGCCCAATTAATTCCCAAAAATTCATCAAAATTCGTTCATTATTTTTTCGTTAATCTTCTACCGCTTCTTCTTTCCTGATAATGCACCAATCCTTAGAGTTGAGTATGTTGTAATGGCAGGTGCACATAGTGTTTGTATCTCCCAATAACATCCAATTTCTTGAAGCTGATAAACACGTGCATTATGTGCAGAAATAAAAACAGGGCAAATGTCTCTAAACTGGCTGACACGAAAATCCACTGCTGCTGCCTAATGATACTTCTGCTGCTACTAATACCACTCCAGACCTTGTGGTACTGGTGTGTTTTGACGAGTGCCTGTCCCGTCTTGCTTGCCAGTGCAGCATCTCTCGGGTTCTTCTTCAGAGCAGACTCGTATACTTCCACCGCTTTGTCAGGCTGTAAATGCAACGACAATAATTAACAACTTCTATGGCATTTGCATCCAATATACAGCAACTATCCATCTCAACAATTGTGTCTCATATGAACAAGCTGCTTGCATCCTTCTGAGCCTGCTGCTGCTGCTGCTGCTGCTATTATACTACTACTGTTATCAGTATTACCATCATTACATACACTTATATTGCCTCGGCAATGGCATACATTTAAAACCAGGCCAATGTGCAGAAAATAACCTAAAGCGGTTAGATCAAAACTGAATAAAAGAAGACGACTGGAAAAGTTTTTTAAAGTTGCCACATAACAGATCCAATTTCTTCTACTATTACTTCTGCCTTTGTTCGAAAGGCAAACGTTTAATAGTTGTTTCATGATAAGACGGGTCACCCAAAAAGAAAGAGTTAGCTTTTAGAACTGTCAAAAGTAATTATTTCAACAGTTTTAACAGCATCAAATCAAAGCATTAAAAATAAAATACCGAGAGTGAAGTGGACAATAAATAATACACTAGTAAATGACAGACTGGTATATAATAGTACACATAATACGTAAGCAGAAGGAGACCTCCTGAATACTCATGTAGGCGTCTCCCAGCAGTATGTACGTCTCCGGACTAGGAAACTTCTCCGCTAATTCTCTGTGAACGAACAGAATATCAAGAAAAACTAATCCTGTCAATCACTACAACTAACTTACAATGCACCACAGTCAATAAACTGAAAATTGTACGAGTACATGCACCATTTGAAGCGATCATTAATTAATGCTCAGCTGGTTACATGTTTGTCAGCACTGTTTCAATATACTTAATATTATTTTATACATATCTCTGCCAGCTCAGGTAGGTAATATGATATAGCATGATACAATGCATGAGTTCATGTTTCATCGAGAAGTAGAATTATCACTTCAGTCGACACTTTCTCTTAGAATAAATATCAAGATAATTGGAAACATGAACTGAAGTTAGAATTCGGTGTTACCTTTCTTCTAAAAACCAACATTTCCGATTATCTACCAGATAAGAAGAAAGATAATCGGAAACGGCAGCTAACACCAAAGTTAATCCGAGCATTACCAATTAACATCAGACAGCTCCAATGCAAAAGAATAGGCATAATTTCTTAATCCCTAGTGATTAGAAACTTTCTAATCAATTTTCAGTTCACTTTTTATTCTATGGATAAGAAGTAAGTTAATCGGATTCGGTTCTTAGCAGATGTCAGAATAAGCAGATGTCAATTAGAAAAAAAGATAATCCTACTTCTCAATGAAACATGAACTCACACAATGAAACATTTGCATTGCAAAACTAACAACAAAACAACAGAACAAATACTGCATTACTGCTATTTAAAAAATCCCGAAAAAAAGCAGTTATAGTAAAAATAAAACCCTGGGATCAAAAAACTGATAACGAACAAAAAACGACAACAGAAACTTGAAAAAAATAAAATGAAAAACTGCAAGAAAGGGAAATCATTAACAGTCCAGATATCCACGAAACCATGAGGTCAAATGTCCACACGAACCGATAGCAGCTAGCGTAGAGTTGCTTGTCCTTGCGATGGTTGAGGTAAATGTCAGCCATCTTTTCCCTGGCCTGGACAAAGTACGTCTGCTCAGGAGTAATGTTACGCAGCATGCCGAGCGCCTCGTCGATGGCACCACGAGCCAAGGCCAGGTCCACATTAGCTATAGTGAGCCGGACTTCCTCGCCGCTGCCTTGAAAGTCATTGATGGCGTCTTGCATAACCTTAGCCGCTTCATGCTGGCACACACAAACACATTACTACAACAACAACAACAACAACAACTACTACTACTACTACTACTACTACTAGTACTACTTATACTACTACAACAGTACTACTGCTATTACTGCATAAGCTGGAGTGAAACAATGTTCCTTGTTGCTGCCTTTTTGAACTCATTTATAAGATCCTGATCTTGCATCATCTTAGCTGCCTCATGCTGACCCAGACAAAGACACACATTACTACAACAACAACCACAAGAACAACAACAACAAATGCTGCTGCTGCTTGTTACTACTACTACTACTGCATTAACTATAGTGAGCTGGACTTCTTTGCTGCTGCTTTTGAAGTCACTGATGGTGTTCTGCATAACCTTAGCTATCTCGTGCTAACACAGACACACACAGATACATTACAACAACAACAACTACTACTACTAGTACTACATTAGCTATAGTCAGCCGGACTTTCTTGCAGCTGCCTTAAAAGTCATTTATTGCATCCTGCATCACCTTTGCTGTCTCATGCTGACATAGAGAGGCACAGACACACTACTACTACAACAACAACAACAACAACCGCTACTGCTACTACTACTACAACTACATTAGCTATAGTGAACTGAACCTCCTCTCCGCTGCCTTGAAAGTCATTTATAGCGTCGTGCATCACGTTCACCACCTCGTGCTGCATATACAATCACAGTGACACAACAACAACAACAACAACAACAACAACTGCTACTGTTACTACAATACTACAACCACATTAGCTATAATGAGCTAGACTTCTTTCCCACTGCCATAAATGTCATTTATTGTGTCCTGCATCACCTTTATATATATGTATATTTATTATGAACATCGTACACAAGGTACAAACAAAAAGTGCACATGCCGGCACAGATAGACACAAACACAACAGAAAAAAACTGGACTGAATGGAAATCTTAGTCCAGTTGCATTTTTTAAGCAACTCAACTGAACAGAACGATGTGAAATGCTGGTTCAGTTGCATTGCACAGGCTGTACAGAGCGAACAAACTCAACAGAGGAGTACTGCAGAATTGCACGTTCAGTGCAGTTGAGTTAATTTCGTGAAATGTATAATCAAGTTAAGCTAAGTTAATTTTAGTTCACTTCTTTCGCTCTGTATGGGCCTTTTCACTGTTTATCAGCATTATCATTAACATCAACGATGCCACTACTAGGTGCAGCATTAGCAGTACCAACATAAAGCAACATCATTGGACACAAGTTTGAAATTATCTACAGCTGGACATTGGGTGGGTGTCCCTCAATATTTTGGTCAAGATTACGCCCAGATGATCAGAGCAATTTAAATTATGTTGAGGCGACAAACCTGCTGGCCAAGTTGCCGATATGCATCAGCCAGATCAATAAAGATTGACACGCGATCGTTTGTGTTGATTTCAAATTGCTTCTTCTTCAAAGTACTACGACTACCTGTCACACACACAGATTAGTAGTAATAGTAGTAGTGGTATTGGTAGTGTAGTAGTATTAACAGCATTAGTAGCAGCAGCAGCCAAGGCAGAGAAGACGAATGTTTCAATTCTTTCACTGAAAATCATACCAAAAGGCAAAAGCAGAAAAAATTCCAAAGTTTTTGCTTCCTACCGTTTCATCAGAAGTGTTCCGCAAAGCTAAAAACGCATCAAATTTGTATAAAGCCCCGGACATGTTGGGCGGAACTAACAACGCTCCTCCAGAACCATTAGTCACCTGGGGAGGTCGTACTGACAGAGAATACCTCTCCCCACCCCTCACCCCCACTCGGCATCTGTGGCTTCTCATTCCTGGCACCTTAAGTGTTTCTACCCTATGGTTCCCAAATACTGACAACAAATCGAACCTGCTGGAAGGTAGAAAAGCTTAAGCCACAAAAAGTTCAGCAACAATGTAGGGATGGGTGGGCAATTTTTTAAAAATCTGTCACGTTATGTAATACATCAGATGTCATGTAATATTACACAAAAAACAAACTGACACACTCAATAGTACCCAAGAAAACTTAAGTAATGATACTGCAGCACAACAGACTAGATGCAAGCAGCATTTTTTCGTATAAACTTTGAAAGCAAACCAAAATATGCAGTAATATTTTTGTGAGTCCAAAAAATTCTCTAATGCTGGTTTTTCTAGGGACAGACAGCAAGTGAAATATTTTAAACCATACCGCCACCGGTCCTGACACCTGGCAGAGCTACTGCTGCCTTGAGGCAGTTGATGGCCTCCTGCAAGTCGCCTTGCTTCTTGAGTATGCGCGCCTTGATCAGCATGTACATTGGGTGTTCTCGCACCTACACAGTGTGGCAGCACAAAGCAACACTAAAACCGTCATGGAGAAGAAAATTACTCACTTAGAGATAAGAAGCCTTTGCAGAAAGTTCCCCTTTCCTTCCTCCCAGAATCACACCCAAAAAATTAGCGAAGAAAAGGGGTTTGACCTTTGCTTCCCTTCCTTTGCCTCCCTTCCTTTCTGGGGAAGCACTATGATTCCTAATAGGGTTTGGGGCTCGAAATGCACCTTGTGACTCGTGGCAACATTTTCAGTCATTTATGTGCAATACAAATAGTTGTGTTTCGTTAATTCGTCAAGCAGAAACGTTTCCTAACATTCTGGGGTTGAACCCATAAACCACAAACCAAAAAAGTTTTTAGGGGGAAAAGCATGGCCATATTTAAAAGGCCCTGTTTCCTTCCCTAAAAACTAAGACACAATGAGACACTCAGAAACAACTCTGTCACATAGTGTCCTGTAACTGGCTGTTTCCATAAAACAAACAGTGCATAGTAAAAAAAATTATCTCTAGTAGTAAAAGCAGCAGCAGCAGGAGTAGCAGTAGTAGTGGTCATTGCAATTGTGCACTATGCTCAACCTTGTTTCTGAACTTCTAACACAAAGACGGCGATATATTAAAACTTACCTCAAAGTTATAGCTCAAACCGATTTCCAGCGACTGGTTTGCCATCTTGAAATTATTCGCATGCAGATGTATCTGTCAAAATACAGTAAACAACACCAACAGTTATAGAAAAAATACAGTATGCAGCATCACTGCAAAAAAATGTTACTCTGGGGGAATGGGAAGTCTTACGGGGATCGATGCCAGCCATCCTGCTAACTTGGGCCGTATGCTAGCTTAATTGGGTTTAATCCTCGCCGGCTCAGAACACCAAAGTGATAAGCATGCACGCAATGGTCCTAGCTGTCTACGTGAAATCTTTATCTTCACTACACACGCATTGCCAGCCTACTGCCTATCACAACGTTTTTTACCTGAGCTACTGAGCTATGGAGCTACAAAACAATGGCAGCAGCTATACCTGAGCCATGAGAATGTGCGCATCAGAAGAAGTCTGATCAATGTCCAAGCACCTCTGGATCAGGCCACTCGCTCCATCCACGTCACCTGCAACAATGCACGTGATAAGCGTTAAATGTGTCTTCATTTCATGGCTGACTTGGTCCTCCTATCTTTCTCTCACTATGGTATCTATAGTGTTATAACTGCCCATAATCTAACTCCAGTCAAGCATGATGACTGAAGCACGTCTCGCGCCCACGGGTATATTACACGATGTTTGGCACAGAACAGCATCAATCAATCACAGCCATGAAATAAGTACTTTTCGGCAGCGTATTGTGCCTCGTTACACTCACAGACCGTGTTGAAATGTATACCTTTTCACGACAACTCAACTTAAAGCTACAGAGCAACACCTGCCATATGAAATCACGAAGTATTAACTGCCACCGAACACAGGTAAACGTGCCCCACCTTAACTACAGCCAGGCTGGCGGCCAGTGCTCATTTTATCGACCCAGAAAACCAACGGCTGGGATTACGTGGGTGGTTGGTTGTAGACAAAAATGGCTCATCTTCCACAGACAGTCACCCGTCCAAGTAGTAACAATTTTATATCAACTTGAGCTTCTCCCCACAGAGTCGTTGTTAACACTGTGCTATGCCCCTGTCGGAGCTTTGGAGATTGTCCGAGGCCAAGTTTCTCGTTCTTTTAGCTGACATTTCTAACAACACCTGACATTACTAATAATGATAAGTGCTATTGGACAACGCCGATCATTTTTTCATCATTCATTTCTTTGAAGTTTAATTCACGATCAGACTGAACGCCGTTACACAATAAAACAAATTAACAGTCAGTGAAACAAATATAAAACAGTCCATGTTAACAGCCCAGATGAGTCACTCAGCACAGGCATGAGCATGACGAATATTAATGAGTTAGGCTGACCAAATGGTTAAGAACCAGCTCAAGTTGAATAAAATGTCCATTGAGTGAGCCAATAAGGCTACCTACCAGACAGAAACTTGACCTTGCCCATGAGGTACATTGCTTCGACAAGCCCAGGCAGCACTTTACAGACAAGTTCGAGCACTTGAACACACAGCTGCAGTGACACGTTCAACGGCTGACCTTTCTTCAACGGCTAATCACATCGTGCCATGTCAACAACATTCAAGCTTATTTATTTTCTAGCTTATTTATTTTCTACTAAATTGTACATAAAGTACATAAAAACTAAACGAAATGGTATAAAAATAAACCAAACTAGCATAGAAACGCATACACGCACATGCATGCAAAATCAAGCATTAGACTCGAAATACAAAATGATCAAAAGTTGAATGTATATGCTTCACAATAATCGAGAAAATAGACAACTTCAAAACTATGTTCAAGTGTTCAACATGATCACAATTCAGCGAAATGATTAAGGCTGATCATTCCCAAAATTTTCCAGCTACTTGATCTATGCTACAATTGTTAGCGCATTATCATTAACTAGACAGTCAGATTCCCCCAGTTCATGCTAGTGCTAAGTTGGCCATAATCAGACGAATCAAATTAATAAGTGCAGCCAATACTGTTAAAATACTGAATGCAAGAGTGTGTAAATGATAAAAAAAAATCCTCTCGAAAACATTCGGTTATCACTACAGCAAATAACAGTCTCCAAAAACAAACCTGCTGTGGAGCACGGGTCAGAAGAGTTTTCGTAATCTCGAGAAGAAAGTTTGGATTCAACGCTACAAAATACTCTGGACCGACTGGTAATGACTGCACAAATACACACACACATTAACTCCTTCACTGCGCCACTCACAGCAGTAGTGATATAAAGCTTTCACAGTGGTTAACCATTTCCTCCTAGATCACAGCTACTGTCTTTCCAATCTGTGCAAACACGGCCTTGCACATGTATGCCTGTGGCCATATCAACCTAAGTTCCAACACCCAAATCTCCCATTTCCCATGAGGGACTAGAGCCCATGTCTGATACTTTGGCTATAGCAAAGTGCAGAAGGGTAACTGATAGACAAACATACATCCCTGTGCTAAAATTTGTTGCAACAGTTGACATCAATCAATAAAATAAATATGCAAGTCATAAATTGCAGGTGAATTGCTCAATGGACATGAAAATCTCAACAGCTATCGGCTACCAAAGCATGACAGGTCTCAAGCAAAATCCACTCTGATCCACTCTTGTCCTCTGTGATCAAAAAAAGACAAAACTTCTGCTCATGTCATTGCTGCTGCACTGCAACCATGTGAATGAGTATTTGTGGAGTACACAGTTTTTGTACACAATATCACTGTCAACACTTAAAGTTCATTGTAGCTTCTAAGAGTTCTTTACAACCTTAAAGGTCCGTGGTCACCAAAATTAACATATACATTTTATCCATTTTTCTGAAAGTGCAGAATTTTCTGATAATTTTGAAGGTAATATCGGCGTAATAGGGGTCCGGTTTTTTTTGAGACACAGTGTATATGGGCTAGGGTCATGACGTCACCGCGGGCACTGATAGATTAGAATATTCCGCATAACGTAACGTAATGCCGCATTTCGTTTGAAATCACACATTAATTTCATATATTTATAAAGCTCAAATCGAAATATTATATATGCGAGGTTAAATGTCTAATTTAAATCTACAGAAATTGCGCGAGTGAGTTTGACCGTGGCCATGGACCTTTAAGGTCTGTCAGGGAAGCGCATTGGGCCACCCCATGCTGTGGTCTCAGCGCTGGGAGGTTGTTTGCACACCACAGCCTCCCACCTTGCAGGCAGTAACGTAAACATCAAGTGGTGAATGATACCCTAGCAGCAGCAACATGATGCTCGACGACCGTGTTCAACATTTTATCGACCTTGTCCTGTGCTTCGCCGGTCTTGACTGCCAGCAACGCATTCAGGTACAACACTTCCTACGCACGCAGTCACACACCAAATCACACTCTAAACACTCTCACATACACCCTGAACACTGTCGGATACACTCCAAACACCTTCAGCATCATATGACATGCTCAACATTCTGCTGATCTTGTCTTGTGCTTCACGAATGCCGTCAGGTACCACACTTCCCACACCAACACATCAACGCATCGCATTAGCACATATTCTCAACACTGTCGGATGTACCACCAGCACGGTTGCAGTGACATTTTCACTGCAATATGTTCTCAATACTGTCTCCACTGCTTGGTCAGTGGATCAACTATAAGCTGGCGGTCATCACACACAAAACAAGATCAACTAGCAATATGGCCTACCTACACCATTATGACTATCCGACAATCAGACAAACTGTTACTTACTTGCAGATCCATCGTATTATCTTATTTTACCAAACTATACTTATTTAAAACCAAACTGTCTGAGACAGCAAACGTAAGCATTCAACTAAGACTAAGTCATTACATTTCTCTAATAATCTGATCCACTTGTGAAAAATGGAGCCATACACCGAAGTACAGTAATAAACATGTAATGACTGCTTGATCTGAATTATTCAAAAATATACACACGAAAGACAACGAGTTCTATTCTGACTGTATATTCAGCATTTCAACTAACCGGGGTTTTTCTGAGATCGTCCTTGACCTCACGCAGAAACTCCAGCTGACCAGATGCATCCAATATCTGATTCTCATGCAAATGACATGTTATGATGCCTAACACAGCCGAGAAACAATGATATGTTAGGATGCAACCTTGAGCAAGTTGCTAACCTACTATGTGCTCAGGCCAACTCAGCCTCCTACCCTTCGTGGGGCGGGAAATGAGTAGTAGCTTACGGGCTACGGGGTGAAGGCCTAGTGTGGCTGATTGGGGCGGTGGTATG
>Ga0209367_1007595_pt1 | contig 14912 bp, 10 predicted proteins | sample WorMetLIZISLAND2_FD_187412 | JGI IMG/M metagenome (GOLD analysis project Ga0209367, IMG submission 187412) | Marine gutless worms symbiont microbial communities from Max Planck institute for Marine Microbiology, Germany - Olavius geniculatus... ... | reverse complement strand
CAGCGAGTTATTGGCCGAAAATCGCAAATTTTGACCACCCCACTCTCATTTACCTCCCTCGTTCGGGGTGACCCCCTTCGAATTTATGGAAAAGCTTTACGGTTCCTGAAACTAGAGTCTTCCAGGCAGCCAATGGTGAAGATTTGGACATCCAAGCTTGGACCGTTTTTGCCTGATCCACCCGTGTGACAGACGGACAGACGGACGGACAGAATTGCGATAGCTAAGACGCGCTGAAAGCATAGCTGCTTTCGCGCGTAAAAACTCTTATTTCCTAAAGAGAGTCAACCGGTATGTCAAACTTGCCATTCTCTGCTCAGTGTCAAGCACATTTTGGTAAACTGTACCCAACGCAGTGCAGCACATCGAAGATATTTTGGAGTGGATACACTCAAGGACATTTTTGAAAATGTTGCCTCTCGTAACATCATCGCTTTTGTCAAAGATATCAACTATTACAATTGAATATAATGTTGTTTTCACATCAGCTTAATAGCCTTGATCTTAAGAAGTATTTTAACTTTGCTTTTAATACATATATTAATTGCTTTTAACTAATTTTAACCACTTATGGTACTGAATGGCCTATTTTGTGCAAATGTGCCATTAAGAAACTACTCACTCACTCACTGAGTTGACATATAAGCTACAGTCACACTTTTACGGTTTTGTCGGTTCAGGGACTATTTAGATGATCATTTAAACCTGTTCAATGACCATCAGAATATTCTGCTGAGTCTGAGGTATCCACTGGCGCAAGATAGCAAACAGCTGCGACACAGTTGTAGCTTCATCGTACAAAAGTGACTGGCAGCCGGCACATTTCACATCAAAGAACGACTTATCACGGCTTCTGCATTCAGCACAGAGAGGTCCATCGGTGGGCGGATGAACCACAGGCTTGCGAGGAGACTGCAACTTCGCACTATCCACTGCATTGCCATTAACCTCACCCATTTCCATGCCATCAGTGTTCATCTGTGACAGCAGAAATAAACTGCAAGAGCAGTGGGTGAGTCGGTCACGATCTTAACATCTATTTATTAGTCGCAGCATCATTCTGCAAATATCAACAACACCAGATAACACTGCACAATGCCATGAAACTAACAACATCAAACATGATATCACATTCACGGCATGCTAAATTGCTAATGCTCCTATTACCACACTACTGTTTTTGACAAACGCTTGCCCTGGAAATCTGGGCTCGACTTATACAGAATTACAGATGTCATAATTCAATGATAAATGCACTACAGCTGTACTAAACTACACAGAAATGGTGAGCAGTAGTGGACGACTGTGAATATACGTGTCCATGGGTGGGGTTAATTGCAGTGGCACTTATATGGTCTTTGGATGTGGTCGGATGAAGCCAGTGTGGTAGTCATATCAGCACTGAACTGCAGCAATGCTAAACTATGCAGATGAAGCAGGTAAGGATTGCAGTATAAGGATACCACGTGAAATGGTGCTACGTGTATACTCTGTAATGGTATAGAACATCAATCATTTCACACATGTGTCAAATGTCAAAATGATATGACATGTGTAGTAATTTATTCTGAGATGCACTCGTAACATACTATACTCACTGCACCATTTCACGTGGTATCCTCACACTGCAATCGTACCGTGGTTCATACGGGAAAATGTCCGTGTGGGCAGATGTCTGTATGGGCGAATGCCCAACACCCAGCAAGACTTGCCACTGACACAAATGCTGTTTCCATATCGACTGCCAACACCGCCACAAAGCAGCTGCACAGTCGTTGCCCGTCTTGTCAGTCTTACCTGCATAGTTTAGCATGGCCCCTGAACCGTAGGCACTCATGGGACATTGCTTGGTTGGTGCTTGCCTGATCTGTGGACTGGTCATGCGCGCTGGGTGGCCTTGCTGTTTCTGTCGTGTCTCGGAGTTGGGTGGAGCATTGGAGAGGCTATTCCGGGAAGTCAGACTGGGATTCCACTAGATACCAAACGAACTGTAGTTCGGGACTACGGTTTTCCTGTCTGGCTTGGAAACACTGCGATGGCTCTCGTTTGCCCCATTTGGCTCGGGCATGGTGGGGGTGGGTGGCTGCACTGCTCATGTGGCTGGTCTGCTGTTGGGTTGGGCCGCTTGCCGGGTGATTTCTTGTGGAGGCTGTGAAGTCCTTTGGTGAGCCCCATAGTATAGAGAGTAGTCATGTGGGCGGGGGTAGTTGTGCTCTTTGCTATTCCCGCCATGACTTTCAGTGCCCAGTATAATTGCTGGGAACTTTCTGAGGATGGTTGATGGGCCCACATGGCAGCCTAAGCATATGAAGCGGCACTGGCTGCCCTGCCCCGCATTGGAACTTGGAACCGTAGGCTTCATCAACTACAGAACACAAGATTCATGAAACTTTCATACCAGAGAAATTTCGTTCCCGGGAACGAAAGTTCCATTAGTGGAAGTTTTGTCCTCGGGAACTTTTGTCCCCTGGAACTTTTGTTCCCTGACACTGGTAATTACTGGAATTATGGAACTTTCGTTCCCACGTACTTTCGCTCCCAGGAACGAAAGGACTTTCGCTCCCAGGAACTTTCGTTCCATGGAACTTTCGTTCCCACAGCCCATTTAACGGGTTACGCTCCCCAACACGAATTATGATTATTTAATTGATAAACTAACGGAAATTAAGGCATTATAGCTTGTTCGTATCTTTGTACAGCTTCATTGTTGTAAAAGATGGCAGGATCTAGCAAATTATTTAATTACTAATTTATCTTAAATTTACCAAGTTTTCCAAATTTTTCCTCAAATTATATTTGTTTATAAATTCTTCCTTAAATTATATTTTTTCGTCAAGTTCTTACCATTATTTTAAATTCTAGTTTTTTCCTTAAACCTTAAACCCATCTTTCGGAAAACCTTTATATCTAGGCTAGCTGTAGCAAGTTCCCTAGCTGGGCTTTCTTGTTTTGGACATTGAGCATTTACACCACATGCTGGCGTCCTTTGATTTCATCTGCTTCTATTAAGTGTGTAGGCCTATAATGTTAATTCTGAGTGAGGAGCGAAATTTCCATCTCATTTTTGTTCAGGGGAGCGAAAGTTCCAGGGACCGAAAGTTCCTGGGAACGACAGTTCCAGGGAACGAAAGTACCAGGGAGCGAAAGTGACAAAAACTTCGTTCTAATTAGCCTTATTAGCCAGTATAGTGGTTGTGGACATGCCGGCAGTGATGTTGAGAACGAAAGTTCCAGGGAACGAAAGTTCCACCTATGGACGAGTACGAAAGCTGCAGTTACCGAACACAAGCAGCCGGTTTGACACAATATGTAAAAAAAATTGAAAAACTCGACATTATTTACTCACTGGTATCGGATGTACGTAGAAAATAAGTAAACTCAACGACTCTATGTAATAAAATTAATATTTTTAATAAGCTACTTTATGTTTATTTGTTATTGTTGTTGTTATGAAATTAAGCTTGCTAAAGTACATCTTCCTTGAGTTAAGTGCTTTAGGTAAATTTTGCTGTTCAACTTTGTACTGATTAGGAACAGTGCAGCAGTGGAATGTAAACATAGATGTTCAACGTTGAACACTTTTCCGTCATAAACGTTGCTAATTACTGCCAAATTTGCTTGATTTTTCAACCTGCATACAGCATGCACATTCTATTTCTTATGCACTGTACTTTGTGTATTGTATATCTTAGTTATCCAAGTAGCTGTTCTTGTATGCAATAAAACAGCAGAACAGTGCATTTGCTCGACTCTTAACGTGATTTGAATTTTTATTGTTATTTTGTATTTGTTGTGTTTCAGAGTCATGAAAAGAAATCTGCCTCACGCCGGCGTCTCCACCACAAAACTTTCAAAGATCGATCGTGATCGACAAGAAAGAGACACTGAAAAGATTCTGCATTTTGGCAAGTACAGAGGGTGGAGTATGCAGAAAGTGCTTGAGGTGGATCCGGGATATGCACGCTGGGCACTTGTTGCTCTTGCACAAGATGCTAAACCAAACCAACAGGAGTTCTTGGAATACGTAAAAGAACATTTTGCTAACAGTGGTGAGAATGATGATTACACTAAGGATCCTGTTCTTAGGGATGCTTGGTATCTGGATCCGCGAGCTGAGGTGCTTGTGCAGCATGATCTTGACCCGTCGCTTAAGTGTGTACTCGATACGGCTTTCTACAGCGGAGAAGAAGACATTGATTATGAAGAGTATGTGTCCTTGTTAGATGAATACGCACAGGAACACCATGATCCACATGAAGTGACATTTCACGGGCGTTTTTTGAAACCTGAAATTGTTAATGCAGCCATGGCGCTGCGTGAGAAGTTCAAGGAAAATGAGGAGGCAGATGAGGTACACAAGTTGGCTGGAACACCAAGCAAAGTAATTAGTTCATACTGGTTGGGAGGAGGTGGCAGTTTCATCGGGCCTAACACTGCTACTGGAAAGTGGACACTATTCTTCAACAGAAGGAAAGAAAATGCTGATGGCTTGACGGACTTGGATGTTTGCTATCGTGTTCTTCGTGACAAGTTTACGTCCGCCCCATTCAAAGTGTCTACACGTCGACCTAATTCCAATGCGAGAAACCCTCGGGATGGAATGCTAGTAGTCTACTGTAGTGAAGAAAATCGCGTGGATATTTTGAATCAGCTGGCCCCGCTGCTATCTCTTCAGGATGGCAAGCATTACTGGAAGTATCACACAAATCGATATGCGAAAGATGGGAAAGTGGCTTCAAACTTCTGGTGTGTGTTACGCGACCAGGAAGTTGTTTCAGAGCAGGAACCAGTGGCAGCAGCAACAGATGTTGGACAATGAGCGCACGTTTTCTCTAGGCCTATTTCTATGCAGCAATCCTTCAGTTTCCAACCTCAACCAATGTGTGCTTCTCCACTACCTAGGGAAAGCAGATTAACTGATATATGTGTTAAAATAAAAGAAAACCTGAAAAAACATCCCCAACATTATCGGTCATGCAGTGAATAAAAATTAGCAGATTTTAATAATATTTGGCAGAAATATTTCAGACACAACTGGCTATTAAATGAATGTTTTAGTTCCCACCTCACCCAACGTCTGCTTTTGCACTACCTGGGGAAAGCAGAGCAAGCATAATACGTGTTAAAATGAATGAAAAAGCGTCAATAAATTCTATCTATCCTAATTTGTCGGCCCCAACAGCAGGTCTTGCAGCAGTATGTCTACCAGGTGAAGTTTAGGAATGTTTGTGCAGTCAAGGAGCAACTGGTACAGCCTGGATTGGTCTGGAGCAGAACATTACGGATACTGCTGTCAACGAATGGAGAAAGTGTCTCCTTGCTTGTGTTTGCATTGTGGGCCAACACTTAAGCAGTTTTACTGCAGGCAGTTGAAAAATGGACAACTGAATGAAATGTCAGCCACAGTGTCACAAATGTGAACAAAATGTGTTTTTACGCATTGTTTTAATTAAACAATCACATCGCATTAGATAAAAAAAAGTGATATTTCGCAGGTTGTGCTCTCCCCAGGTAGTGCAGAAACAAACATGCAGAAACAAACGTTGGATGAGGTGGGAAACTGAATGGTCATTTGATGGCAAGTTGTGTCAGGAACATTTGAATATTTGTACCAAAAATTATCAAAATCTGATAATTGGTTTTCAAGTTACAGTCAAAAATGTCGGGATACTTTTTTGAGACACATTGTATAGCAGGGCAATACAGGAAGGGTATGCCAGCTTTTTTGGAAGAAGATCTAGCGTCTTGTAATTATGAGTTGATGTTAGGGTTTGGGTACCTCTGGCAGGTAGGCCACTGATGTGCACATATAGCCCAAAGAGGGCATACACCATTTAATTCAGTTTGGATAAGTCATTAGCCCTAATGTCAATGCTACTCCATTGATTTGTAACATAACTGTTGTAAATATGTCTCTGTTGTAAATATCGTACCTGGAATCGTACCTGGACGAGGCCTCACCAGACGCCCAGCTCGGCCTCAAGGATCGGTAGCCGTTGTCGACTATACAGGATCCATCTGTAGTTGGCTTTTATTCCGTAGTCGGCTGAGATTTGACTTGAAACTGTTCAATGAAGTAGGTGACACTGTCTGATCATCAAGAGAGTTCCAAATATTGATGACTCATTCTGTAAAGAAGTGCTGCCTCAGATCTAAGTGAACTCTTCCTTTTTTTAACTTCAGATGATGACCACGAGTTCGGGAATCTGTGGCATATTCGAAGAAGTAGTCAAATTTCACTTTTGACAGCCCTTTAGACATTCTGTACACTTCGATAAGATCAGCACGAACTCGGCGCTCTTCCAATGTCCACAATCCTAGACGTCGAAGACGTTCTTCATATGGAAGTTCTTTCATTCCCACGATCATACTGGTAAATCTGTGCTGTATCTTCTCTAGTAATACTTTGTCCTTCACGTAATGTGGGCTCCAGGCTGCTGTGCAATATTCCAGGTGTGGCCGTACTAGAGATTTGTACAAACTGAGAAGCATATCTTTGGACTTGTGCACAATAGATCTATTTATCCCAACATTTTGCTGGCTTTACTGTAAACTTGTCTGCATTGCTGCAAGGATTTTAAGTCATTTGTAATCAGAATACCCAAGTCCTTTTCCTGAGTGACACTGATTAGCTGATGGTTCTTCAAATAGTAACTGAAAAGATTGTGTTTCTTGCCGAAGTGCATGACTTTACACTTGTCGTTATTGAATAGCATTTGCCACTCTTCTGACCACTTCAGTAATTTATTCAAGTTATCCTGCATTACTCTGCTGTCTTCAATGTTGGTAACTATTCCAAAGATCTTAGCGTCATCTGCGAATTTCAGTATCCAGTTCGACAAGCCATGATCAATGTCGTTAATGTAGATTAAGAACAGTACTGGTCCTAATACCGATCCTTGAGGTACTCCGCTCGTCACCAGCTGCCACCCGAGTATACACCGTTGATACAAACCCTCTGAACTCTTCCAACTAGCTACTCTGAAATCCAGTTTAGTAACTTCCCAGAAATTCCATGACTCTGCAATTTTCTGTTCAATCGAATGTGAGGCACTTTATCAAAAGCTTTAGCAAAGTCCATGAAGATTACATCAACATCCTCACCCGAGTCGACGCATCCAGTTACCCTGTCCAAGAAAGTCGGCATTGGGTTGATACATAAGTAAGTTAGTAAGTAAGCAAAATAGCTTAAAAGATGCAGAGTTACAGTTAGTCACTGTGCACTGTGATCTCAACATCCAGACAGAAATATCTTTAGCAGCTGCTTAAGCTGTTCAAGGCTAATTTTTCTCAGACAATGAGGTGGAAGTTTGTTTCTACACAATCACACATTTGGATAATTTGCGGCTTGTGCTGCATGTTAAAAAACTATGCAATACTTAGGATGATAATAAATGTACAAAACATCAGTTCATACACTTGCTAACGGCGACATGCAATGACTGACACATCGAAAACATCAATATAAACATCATATAACGTCATACAAAGGTGATATCACTCACCATCACATTGCCTAACTGTCAATGTGCTGTTGAATAATATCACCTTTTTATGATTTTTGCTGTTTTCAATGTGTCAGTCATTGCACGTCACCGTTAAAAAGTGTATAAACTGATGTTTTGTACATTTATATTTGCTGTTTTATTACGAAACAATGTTTTTTCCTGTTGGTGGTTAATTATAATCTATTCGTCTTCCACAGCCATGAAGACACAGAACCTTACGTATATTGTGGTAACGATTTTGATCTTTTGGGGTCACGTGACGTCATCAGTCACGTGACCATTGAACTCGGCATATATGGTTTCCTGTTGGTGGTCCATTGTAACCATGCATTTAACTTGCACCGTTACGGAGAGATAAAGCCTCAAGGTTGCATTTGCCCAAGTTAAAGGCCAAAAGTTTACTGCGCATGCCCTGTGTCACATGACCTGTAGGTAGGGGGTCAAAAATTACCACATATTTGGAATTCCTGTGGTTATATTGCCTATTCACTATGCAACTTTATGGGGCTATGGCGACGATTAAGGGCCGTTTGTAGGTGAAAATTTTATACAGGAGCGTTTTTTGCCGAAAATTTCTGTCCGTTTTTGGGCCCAATTTTTGGCTTTGGGGGATTTTCAGGGGTTAGATATTAACTTTGAATTTTCTACCCTTAAAAAGGCACACCCTTGCGTGAGACCATGTCGTTTGAGCCATTGTGCGTGAAAATGTGCCAGGCGGTCTGACCTGTAGGTCGGTCAACAAAAAAGGTATATATAATACTAGAAAAATTTCCGTTATATTTCACGCATTTGCCGAGAAGCCCACGGTGGACGGATTTGCACGAAATTTTGCACAGGGGGTCATCTCGCAGACATAATCACCTGTTTCAAATTTTGTGTCGATCGGTCGCCATTAACACAGGGCTGCGATACAGTGCGCTTGTGATGTCAGAACAACAGTGGTCTATTGGCAACCATTTTTGGTACAGTTATTAATAAGGTGAATAAAGGTTATAGATGACTGAAGATAGATGTTTTGTGTCAAGAAAACTTCTGAGACTTAGAAATCACAGTATTGTGCAGATTAAGGTTAGCACGCTCAACAGAAACCTAAATAGCTGAGTAGTTATTTTATGTGGCTTTGTATCAGATTGAGTCATGATGAGTGTTTAAAATGTATGATGATGATAACTGTCAAAATTAACAGAAATAGTTCAGTAGGTAGCAGTTTCAGGTTTCCTTGTTTTGGTCTGCTTCTTTTCTATAGGTGAGTTTTGTGGTCATTGTGTGTTGATGTTGTGATGACTTGTAGGGATGTTGGCAAAGCGTCATGAAGTGTTAAGAAAGATGAGGCCAGATTTATTGAACTGTATTTACATATCGGAACTTTTTCTGTCAGTCTTTGTCTCAAACTCTGTCATTACATGGACATTGAAGGAGGAGATTGATGTGAGTTGCTTATCTGTCTCTCAGTAAATCAGGGGCCTGATTTAGAAAACATCGTAGAATAAATTTACGACAATGTTACAACAATACAGAAAACGCAATTTACAAAGAATTGTACAAGAAAGTTGTGAGAAAACGTACGACACCTTGTTAGCTGTTGTACGTAAACATTAAGCACGCATGTAATAATTATTTTAATTTTTCATTAGTATATAAATTTCACATAGTGCCATAATACATATAAATCTCATTTGCGGTAACTTGTGACAGAGAAATTGCTGCAAAATCAGTTCATTTCTTGTTGGAAGCAGATGATCACCATTTGGGGCCAACCGAATTCACGGGAAAAAATGCATGATTTCACGGCAGAATTTTTTAAACGTGTCAAATTTCACGGAAAATTCACGGAAAGAGTTTCAGAAATTCGCGGGAAATTCACGGGCTCCACAGACGTTATTTTGAGGTGCTGCGCTAATGCAAATGAAGAAATTTCAGAACAACGAATATTTACTACACTAAGTCAAGACTCAAGACAGTCAATGTCAACTACTTAAGTGCTGAAGTGTGAGACGTAGCAAACAGCAACATCCATACAAAAGCTGCTGATAAAACTCTTGTCATAAATTGTCATAAATCAAACTGAAAGCACTAAAATTCACGAAAAATCACGGATTTCACGGAAATCGGCGTTTTTCACGGAAGAAGGCCAATTTCATGGAAAATGTCACGGCCATGAAATCGTGAATTAAGTTGGTCCCTAATCACCATCGTGATTGGTTGATGAGATCAACGTAATGGCAGCTGATTGGCTGGCTAATTTTAGCATTATGACAGAATTACAAGCTAGTTACGAATTCATAAATTTAGCTTTCAAAATTTGGATACAAAGTTTTTACAACAATCTTATGACATTGTAACTTGCTGATTTATGACAAAGATACAAAAAGGATGCAAAGATTTTATGAGAATGTTACGAATGTTTTATGATGTTTTGTAAATTAGGCTCCAATTTATCATAGCAACCTAGATAGCAAAGTTACTTTAAGATTAGGCTATTTGGCAGTTAAGAGAATAAAGCGGTTAAGCATAAACAGTTTTTCGGGTGATGGTTTAAATGCTGATGTCTGGGTGTGCCTTTCAGAAGTGAATCGCTACTTGGTTTCATCATGTTGACAGAAGGTCAGCTGAAAGTGACTTGAGATGTCGTTATCTCTTCCGGCATAGTATTCCAGACATGGTGTCTGGCTTTGCCTTATGACAGCATTTACACTGTGTCCCAATAATAAGTGGACCTCAAAACAAATAGCTATAACTCAACAAAAATGTACCACTTTTGTGTGAAATTTAGACATAATAACTGTAAGTCAAGCCAACACGACTGGCTTATCAGTTTAAAACAAGAAATTTGAGCTAATGCTCACGAGATGCGCGAAGCCTATAGCAGTTCTGGTTCAGTAGTTTAGCAGAAAATTGTGGTGTTCACGTTAAGTTAATATACAAATACCAAATTCTCTATCTGGATCGCATAACGATAGTTCCGTGATGCCACCTTGTGAATGATATAGACTTGTATCGCAGCTCGAAATCACCAAAAAAATCCACAAAACCCCCTATTTTGGCATTCAAGCTCATTCAAGGTCATTGAATTCGGCGCCAATCGAGAGCCAGTGTACGACTCTTTGTTAGTGATTAATAATAACCTAGGCCCTATCTCGCACCGTTACTGAAATACAGCGACATATTGGCCAAAAATTGCAGATTTTGTCCACCCCCCTCTCATTTAGTGCCCTCGTTTGGGGTGACTCCATTCGAATTTATGGAAAAGCTTTACGGTTCCAGAAAACTAGAGTCTCCCAGGCAGCCGACGGTGAAGATTTGGTGATCCTAGTTTGCATTGCTTTTGACTGATCCAGCCGTGTGACGGACAGACAGAATTGCGATGGCTAAGACGCGCTGAAAGCAGTAGCTGTTTTCGCACGTAAAAACACATGACAATGTCAGTTTTATTAACATTTGAAGTGCATCACTTAAAATATGAAGTTTACAACACATCAGCTTCAATCTGGTGAGCTGACGTTTTTGGAATTCCAGTCTCTTAAATCTGACGAATTTTCGTGAGTGCCAGGGCATTCTCTTGACTTAGTACTAGTTTTCTAGTTGAATCAGCATTATGAGCAATCCACATTTTACGCATTTTACCACTGCTGGTATGCAATCCACAATATAGGGTTTGGTGAAATTTTGTCAGCAACTTATTGAACTTATGCAAAGATGATGGAGGCCATTTTCTGCTTGGAAACTCAGTGATAGTCTTCTCAACTTTGGTCTTCATAATTCTTGATGCAAAACGTGAATTACGACTTCAGCCTTTTTGCTATAGCCATTGTTTATAATTATTTAGACAATAGTGACATGCCAATGACTTTGATAGCGGGCATTTATAAAGAGCTGTTTGTACTGGTATCTAAAAATGACACTTCTTCAAAATTTGATTTCTTCATTTGTGGTTCATATTTTAAAGCTAAATTTTGTATACTCCTGCCAAATTAATCGCAAAATACTGGACACTAACTTACATTAATGGTAGTTTTAGTTTAACACAGTTATTAGTGACATTTTAGGGGTCCACTTTGTATTGGGACACCGTGTAGTTTGGCAAGCTATTCATATTGCGCATCATTCGTGACAAAATATACATTATGTCGTGTCCTTAGAGACAGCATTTCATTTGTTTGTTCTCATTGATATTTAGATAGATGAATGTTATTTGCTTTTTACACATTTAGAAAAAGACCACCAAACATGATAAAGTCGGCACACTTCTAGATATTCTCTATCATTGCGGGTCAGATACCTTTGATCGTTTCATAAATGCACTAAAAGAAACATCACATGAACATGCTGCCGCCCTTCTGACCGATGCCTTGAAGCCGACTGAAATGCCTCATGATGGTAATTTATTTTTTTTATAACAGAAACTATCTAGGGCCGTTTTTTAAAGTTAACTACTAATTTGTTAGCTAACCGCCAGTGCTACATTCACTCGTTGCTCAGTAATAACACCTGTTATTGAACAACACTGATCACGTTGCAGGTTACTCAGAGCAGGCACAGATGTCATGAATATTAGTTAGCTAGGTAAACTAGGAACTGGCCTTAAGTCTGATAAACCTGCACAGCAGTTTTCGCTTTCAGATTTTGGTTTGAGTTGTCAGCTAGAGCAGTTTATCAGTAATATTTTTCAGTCAGTGTGTGTCGTGCAGCTGTTTGAATCTTGCATTTCTGTTGCATTTTGTAGCAATAGCTCCAGAAATTTTCATCGAGACCTTGGAAGTTTTAACAGTAACGTCGAACCCAAGATGTTGAAGCACTGATGGATTCTGTTCTAATTAATAGGAAGCAAACATGCTCGTAGCTTGTCAGTAGCAATTTCTTTCATTACTTGTCTAGTAAATTTTTTTTATTTGTGAGTGTGGGCGGAAGCAGTTTGTTAAATTTTATCAGTGATGTCATGTGTGTTTGTGTGTTTGTATAATACTCTGACAGAGGTTGAAGGTCCCACATCTCTGCGTGGTATGTTGCTGTTTACTAGATCTTTTTGTGTTTGTTCTTATTTTAGCCATGGATTTTAGGCCTTGGATTTTTAGTCTTAATTTTGTGGCTGAGTTGTTGGCCTTGCAGCCCTAGACCTTAGCCTGGCACTTTAAGGTTCTGTTAAAAATTACTGGTGACAGTGGTGACAACTAATATTCTCAGTTTGTTGTTGGCGGCCAATTTTCTGTATTCTAGCAATGTCCTGCAGACAAACTTATGGACTGGACAAAAGTCTTTATTGCTTTATTGCTTGTCTTGACTGAATTCCACCAGATCTGTCATTACGTGCGATAGCAGCTACTGCTGTAGTGCGTCTTAGCCATTGCAATTCTGTCCATTCGTCTGTCTGTCTGTCCATCTGTCCATCTGTTTGTCACACAGGTTGATCAGTCAAAATGGTGCAAGCTAGGATCAGCAAATCTTTGCTATTGGCTGCTTGGAAGACTCTAGTTTCATTATCCGTAAAGCTGTTCCCTAAATTTGAAAGAGTCACCTCAAGCGAGGGTGCTAAATGAGAGGGAGGTAGGGAAAATTTGCGATTATTAGCCAATAAGTCACTGTATCTCAGAAATGATGCAAGATAAGGCCTATGTTACTATTAATCGCTAAAAGGAAGTCATACACGCGCTTCTTTTTTGGCAATTTTGGGCTGCGAGACACATTTCAAGAGTGAATTGCACCAAAATTGCTACAGACAGACCATGACAGACTGCATATGAAACTTTTTGCATTAAATGTAGTTTTTATTGCTAAAGGTTTTTTGTTAAAAGTGTTAAGATATTGGAACATTGTGAATAACTGCTGAATGTGTGACTTTCAAGTTATGTTTTATTACTGATTTAGCAGGTTTATGTCAGTCTCTTGTTAACGCTCATCAAATGCTACTCTCTTTGATCATCATAAGGCTTTTTATTAAATGATAGTTTTGCAGTTTATTCAATTTCAGTAAGTGGTTGAGTTTGGTTTGCATTTAGGAGCGTCAGCTGATCCTGTTGGTGATCAGATTGATGGAAGCATGAACAGCACGTTTCCGAAGCGGCCATGTGGAGGAGATGATGACGATGAAACTTTTTTGAAGCATTCATAGGTGGAGCCAGAACTAGTTCTTGGGGTTCTTAGGAGGGCAGCAGGCCTCTTCCCACCAGCTACGGGTCTAGAGCAGCAGTGGAAGTTTCCACTCATTTGGGTTTGGGTGTGAATTTCATCCGCAAATGCATGACAAAGCCACGAGAATGCATGCTGCACAAACTTGCAACCAAAATTGGGGAAGTCGTTACTCCCACTGCCCTCTCTGCATAATGCTACTGGAAGCATCTGATTGACTGTGGCTGATTGTGGAATTTTACCATCGAGACTGTTTTAAGTGTGTGACTGACGAGTGGGACGCAAAAGGCGTTAGCGATTCAGAATATTCCTGTGGTCAGGAATTTGTCAGTAACTTGGCAGTGCTGGACTGTAGCCATTATTTTAAGTGCCATATTATGATTCATTCCAAACAGCACTGTTACAGGTTCGACAGCATTTAACCATAGTTTGGAGTGTTGCACGTGTTGTCCGTCATCATAATTGATTATAACAACAATATGATAACGAGCGGCGTCGTGGATACGAAGGTTAGGATACGAAGTTACAATTTTCTGACTGATGGCTGCAAATTTCTAATTTTGCTCCTAAAAGTTTTACAAATAGGGTATTTTTAGCCTCATATCTTGTATTTTTCAGCAGACTGAAATTTAGGGGGTGGGGTCTCACCTGGTCTCCCATGTCTCACCTGGTACGATGCCACTAGTGATAAGCAGGCGTGTTTTCTGTGATAAACAGAGTTCATTATATGTACAGTGTATCACGGTTAGTTGCAATTTAAAATCTCGATAAAACAGAAAAGTTGGCAGGAGGAAAGACTGAAAATAGTCTCGTCATGATGTGTGAGTGCCTATTGTAGTGCTCATATTTCACCAGTTGCATTCTTATCACATTACCCCATCATTTGTCTGCTGCCTTACACTCATTTGCGAAGTTTTTTTATGGCCGAACGTTTACAGTTTATACTGTATTTCTGATCTGCAATTTTGCGCGTTTGCTTACGGATATTGTACCTCATTGTACTTCCAATCTTTTTAAGGCTTCATTTTTAAACAGATGTTTATTTAGTTTAATTTAGTATGTGTAGGCAATCTTAGTTTGGTTTTATTACCGGAGTGTTATTTGTTATTTTACTACAATGTAAATTTCACAGTTTCTAGACTACATTTGTCAACAGGCACATGTTAAATGGAGTGTAGTGTAGTGTAGTTGAGTTTATATTCAGTGTTTGTTTCTATCGGTGTATTCTTGTAGTGTTATAAATTTGTATTGCTCATAGCAGTGTTTGATGCACGTTTGATG
>Ga0209367_1007593_pt1 | contig 14915 bp, 5 predicted proteins | sample WorMetLIZISLAND2_FD_187412 | JGI IMG/M metagenome (GOLD analysis project Ga0209367, IMG submission 187412) | Marine gutless worms symbiont microbial communities from Max Planck institute for Marine Microbiology, Germany - Olavius geniculatus... ... | reverse complement strand
CTTTTTACCCCCTCCCCTTCCTAATTTCCCCCAATCGGACTTAGGGCGCCGGGCAGACTCACGTTGGGCTTTGCCCCAAATTTCTAGTTTTACAATGTTAATCTACTGTTTCGGTCTTTCGGGCAAATTGCTTTAGACGATAAACATCTTGAACATATCTTGCATCAGTTTTCAACAAAATTCCATACCTTTCAAAAACGTAAAAAAATAAATTGTCGTATACAAATGTTTTACAGCTATAGGCTATGGGTGGTCGACTAATGACAAAGCATTTGTACAACGTTATTAAGCCTACATTGTAACCATGCTGCCAAAAAATTTGATCAAATGCGGTCACTAAAAACTAAAGCCACGTGAAAAAACAGACTACGGCAGTCCAGCCTTTCAAAATGATTGACCAAAGTTTGATCTGAGTAAAATATCACAACTAACTTACCCCTTCTGCATCGTCCGGGTCGAGCCATCGTATTTCGCCCTGAACACAGTTGCAATAAAAACGCGATTAAAAGTTCCCTCAAAACATCACAAATTAAAGCCTCTGAGGGTTGGATATTTAACCTGTCACCGCCTTAAACAGCCTGAGCCAGTACGTACAAGCACCTAATGCTGTTCATAGATACCGGTTAAGACAGTGTCCCTACGAGCAGCCTTCGACCGTCGCCGTCTACCCTTTGGGTGCTCTTTGTACCGCCGCAGGGACAGCGGCAGCGGAGCAACTGAAGACCTCAACCGTAGCATCACGGATCCATCAGTCGGCCAACTGGCACTTAGGCCTAGCAAGCCGCCCGGCTATCACGGATTACCAGTTGGCAAGTTTTGTGCTTGCTTCCAAAAACCTCGAATTTACCACCCAAATTGTACGCTAACTTTTGTTGTTTATTATTGTCACATAAATCTTATAAAAAACGTTAACTCTAACCCAAACCCTAACCCTAACACTTACTTCAGCCCTAATTTTAAGCTCTAAACTTTACACCATAGGCCTAATATTCACGCGAATTTTAGTCAGTAGCGCGTATACGGCATTTGATGTCATTCGCTAGGCAGCGACTGCGATTTTTCGTTTTGACCGGTCAGATAACCTACGCGCTATTTGACCGGCTACAGGTCAATGATAAATACATGAAATAATAAATACATGACGAGCCACATTTGAAAATAAAAAGTACACAGAACCGAATTAAAAGCATTCGCGTACCGGTGGTCCGGGCATGCCTGGAGAGCCGATCATGCCGTCGATGCCAGGGGAACCACGGTCACCCTGTTCACCCTTCTCTCCCTGAAAACCCTGAAACGAAACACGAAACCAGATTTTCAAAAATACGGGTAAGGTGAGCAGTTACGCAAGGGCCTCCGCATAACGTGTCGTAAAAATATAATCATTTTTCGCCGTTTTAAACGTATAGCAGTAGCAATATTCAACGTGAAACCGTAATTACTGTGCTGCTTACTGTCTGCTTCATTTCTGAGACACTTTCATGCCAAAACCACGAGTGTTTCAATCTCCATTTCTTTCACTGCCACTTCTGAGTTTTGCCCAACACCGACTAAAATTTGAGAAAATTTCCTTGTTTCTTTAACTTTCTTGAAAACTTCAAAATGCTTTTTTCTTCCAAAATATACAATTTTCGACCTGTATGATTGCCGGTAGGCCTACGAGTTACCGCCTTTTTATTTTTATTTTTACTTTTTCATTATTCCAGGTAGACGGCCCCACCGCTGATTGTTCACTTCACATATCTGAATCCAGTCTTGATGAAACGGTTTGGCTTTACAATTCGGTATGCCTGCAAAGGCAAAGGCATCTTCTTGGAATCGCTCGTTCTATCGAATTGGACTAGTCTAGCGCCACTCCAACCAACTTAATTTCAAATTTTCTAACGCCCGGGATCTTTATTACCAAAGAAAATATTGAAAATAATAATAACAATAAGTAGTTATAATGAAAAACATACTGGTGCTCCGGACGGCCCAGGTTGGCCGAGTCTTCCGTCCAAGCCGTCGGCACCAGGCAAACCGTCCGCACCCTATCATACAATCGCAATAATGGCCAATTCACACCAACGACGCAACTCAACTCAACTGTCGTGACGGTGGGCGACAATATGCAATGACGTCATTAGCATTGTGACGTCACGCTGCTGTGCACAGACCACACGTTTTTTGCTAGCCTGGCTGAACAGTTGAGCTGGGTTGAGTTAAGTCGCGTCCCCGTCGTAGGTGTGAATTGGCCATAATACGTAGAGCTGTAGGCCTACTGTTTCACTGCTGAATAACGCTTTTGCTACTCGGCTGAATATGCATTATACACGTAGCTCATCCCAGTAGCAAAATACTGAATGAACAATACTGAATATCTGCCGATAGCACAAAAAATGTATCAATTTTGTAACGAAATAGTTGTATGGCATTTTGCATTTCTGAGAACTTTGTAGGTTACACGTTGTGCAGAGAAAAAATTCAGACACACTGTTTTGCCATTATTTCTTCGAAATGTATGACTGACTAAAGTTTGGTGAAATTAATTATTGTCATTATAAGGCTTGAATTCTATGTCATTGCTGAACACAAGCGTGGAACGACGACGCAAAATAACAAGCATTAAAGTAATTTAGCACGATATGAAATTGCTGTGGCAAGTCCACCCAAATCCTAGCATGTGTTGGCCAGGTGGCAGCATAGAGCTGACGGTTTGGCTGCAATCTGCAAAAAACTGCATGATTTGGCTGAGGGTTCGACCACCCAAAATAATCTCCACTTTCCTTAATGGCCCCATCTAACACAACCTATCTCACAAATGGCACCTAACAGATGACAGACCGACTGCAGACAAAGAGGCCATGCTATGGAGAATTGTGTAGGAATAAACATAACATAACGTAACATAATTATTTTACTCAGGTCACAAGTACCCATAGAACAGACAATAACATAAACGAAGCAAACTAAAAGAGACTAAAACTGCTGTACATTTGATAGTTAAAAAAGAAAGAGAAGAAATCTAAACACTGCAGTCAGGCAAATAAGCCCTAGGACAAACACAACGTATTTGTGCAACCAATAAGATACAATTAACAGTCCATAAATGGAATCGCTTGCGCCGAAAGAGAAATTCCACCCAATAATGTCTCCGCCGATGTTTTGGCTATGAGTCAAAGTCATAACAAGTTACCGGAAGTCCATCAGATCCTTGTTGGCCGGTGGCGCCTTTCTGCCCAGGCAGACCGGGAAACCCAACGTCTCCAGTCTCACCTCGCGGTCCAATCGGCCCCTGTACATATCATCAACCACGATGTTTCATACAAGAAATTTGAGCTAATGTTCACGAGATGCGCAAAAGCCTATAGCAGTTACCGGCCAACAACGGTAAAATAACGACTTTTACGGAGGTACCGCTCTTTGACGCCCTCGTATGCAGGTTTCCTTGAGCCTCGAAAATCGAGACGTCGAAATCTATGTTCAATGCTGAAAATTTCATATGCAGCTTGTTTATGTCTATCTCAATTGGTTTCGGCGCAATTCGCTCTTGAAATGTGTCACGTAGCCCGAAATCGCCAAAAAATCCATAAAAACCCTTATTTTAGCGTTCAAGGTCATCCAAGGTCATTGAATACGGTGGCAATCGAGAGCCAGTGTAGGACTTCCTATTAGTGATTAATAGCAACCTAGGCCCTATCTCGCACCGTTACTGAGATACAGCAACTTATTGGCCAAAAATCGCAAATTTTGCCCACCCCCTCTGATTTAGCTCCCTCGTTCGGGGTGACCCTTTTCGAATTTATGGAAAAGCTTTACGGTTCCTGAAACTGAAGTCTTCCAGGCAGCCGAGGTGAAAATTTGGTGATTCTAGCTTGGACCGTTTTTGACAGATCCACCCGTGTGACAGACAGACAGACGGACAGACAGAATTGCGATGGCTAAGACGCGCTGAAAGCAGTAGCTGCTTTCGCGTGTAAAAACTAGAAATAGGCCCCTATGTGCTGTAAAACGCGGTGCATCTGCCTCATTGCCGCTTTATACCTGCTGCGTATTGACAAAGCTCGCTAGTTAAAATTTTTACAGTCACTGTTGGTCTCCAATAGCGACCTCAGGCTTAAAATTTTACCATTTGGGTCACGTGACACTGTCGGTCACGTGGCAATTAGACTAGCAATGTGAAGTTTCAGACGACACCTGAAAACTCATTATTCTCTTCCCCAGCGACACCGCCATAGACTACTTCCTGCCATCCGCGCCTATGATTCGAACTTCTATTTTGGCATATGACGCGCTACAAGTGCAAACTACTTACTTACTTACTTACTCACTCACTTTTGCTATTGGTCCACTGTTGTCAACTAGCAATTTGCAGGCACCACCCAACTAGCACAAACCCACGTCAATTGGCTGCATAGGGCCTACACACTGACCCAAGCTAACTTGTGTATTTACTACAGCTGCCAGAAAGCATCGAAACAACAACCGATATTTGCACGTCGTTAAAACTGCGCAAGTTCTGCACAGTGCAAACTCACCCTTCGTCCAGGCAATCCGATGTCACCTTTTTCGCCTTTCTGTCCCTTTGTACCAGATGGGCCAGGTAGGCCGGCGTCACCCTGTATAATACACGACATTTTTCGTTTCGAAGCCGTCGAAAATTATAATAATTAATCGACAGACATAAAAATTTATTGCAGCAGTAAAAGTCACGTTGTGTTAGTACACTCACAGTAGACTATAGCCTACTTTTTACGTTCTTACAGTATAATGTTCAATAGATCTTATAGAATATATGTACACATGTTGCCCTGTATAACTATAAGCTCTCCGTTTGGCTGTTCTTTGTGGATTATGGTAGTGTATTATGCTGCTTTTATGAGAAATAGGCCTAAAGTAGCCTTGAAGTCTGACTGTATCTGACCTTTTTGCCGGGGATGCCGGGAATGCCAGGTTGTCCGGGTGGTCCTTCAATGAAGCCAGTCGGTAGACCGTTTTCATCCGTCATTATCACAGGTGCTCTCGACGCCGAACCCTTTTCGCCTTTACGACCCTACCACACAGACAGAGCAAAGTTAAACGAAACATTTTAAGTATGTTTGGCAAACGGTTTGCGTTTTATTTCACACGTAAGTAGCCGCACCCAAAGCAGTCGCACTGCATGTCGGACGCTATAATGTTTGTTGCAAAAATCTTCAAAACATATTTTACCACGATTGAGCACGAAAGTGAGAGTGTGGCTGCATGCAGCAAGAACTCGAAACATTTGCAAAACAGCCTTGGAAATTTTTTTTATTATATGATAACCACGACCCATACGCCCTAATACTATGAAAATGCTCAGACATCAGTTATTTAGAACAGCATCCTTGTGTCGGCTCGCAACCGCTCGTAAACGACCCTTATTGTCAGACAACATGTCGATACCTGACATACTCGGTCTGCGTGCAATTCTGTCTGTCCTCAGCTTGACTATTGTATATAACAGTCGCGAGTCACGTTGCCTACCGGCTTGCAAAAGATACATTCCAAGACACTGTTTGCTTTTTGTACGGTCACTTATAGCAATTCTGCAAACATATTATTCAAAGTATTAAACACGCACGAATACTTAGCATATTGATTACTTAGCGCCTTGCGCGAACTACGTTTGCAGTATTTCATTTAGTTAATTATTTTTAGTTCTTGTAATCTGTTTCTTTTCCATATCTAGTTTCTAACTTTGATAAAGTAACTCTTTGCTAGAACTTGCCACACACAACTAGCCAGCTTTTTTTTAACCAAAAAACACTGTTTTCAATTAGATAAAATAGCCTATATCATACACCAGCTGCATCTTTTTTTGTATTTTCTTTATACGTACTGTAAATCAAAGATATAGACCAGCGAGTTCGTCCGATTTCTACACTATTTTCCAAAGTCTTTGATGGTGCATTTATGACCCAGGGTGTAAACTAAGATTATGTTATGCAACAGCAGAAAGTTGATTATAACAACGACAAACTCGGAGACCTCGCGTTGTTTAATTAACCGGTGAATCTCACCGGTAGGGTTGCCAACTAGCATTTTCAAAATGCCAAATAGGGTCAAAATTAAATTTGGCATTTTAAAGAAACTTGGCCGTAAAGTGCAAGTTCGGCATTTTTTGCATTATTGTTCTAATTTGTCAGCAAAACTCGGCTGTAACAAATGATTTTGTCGTAGACGGTAATGTCGAAAATTTCGTATTTCAAGCCAGAAAGAGCTGTGATAGAAACCCGATGCACCGGCGGAATTCATCGGTTAATTAAACAACGCCAAACCAACTCGTTAAAAACACACACACTGCCGAAAAGTAACAGTGGCATTGACTGGCAACAATTTTGATGACGACACGCAGTGAAGTGAATACACTTGCATAATAAAGTCCGGGATTTTTGGTGCAGTTTCTGCTATTAAAGCGCTGGTTATAGACAGCAACGCAACAACAGCTCGTTCTCAAACGTTATGCGTTACTCCCACTCAGCGCATACCGCAACCATAATTAATAAACAACAAAAATAACAACAGCAACAGCAGCAACAACTTCATTTCCTGTAATCGTCCGCGGTGTGGCAATTGCTTTATTCGGTGCGTCACTGCGCAGTATAGAAAAGGGAATACGGGACCGGCAGCTTTTTAACAGTGACCAAAGTGTCGGGGGACACGCCGTAGCCAAAACAAGAAGAGACACTAATTCTAACGTTAAATCTGCAAAGTAAATATCATGTTTCCCAAAGATCGACAAAGCTCAAATTAGGCAGAAGGCAAAAAGAAAACTAATCCTGCAGTGGTAAGCCTACGCTGTGCTTCTTATCTCTCTCTCGCATCACCTGTGCAGCTAACGACCATAAAATCTGCGTAGTAACTAAATCGACTTTATTTTTGTCCGCAGGGAAAATAAACGACTGCGTGTTTGAAACGTTAAGCAGCCCACTTCAGTTGTGCCAACCCAAGGCCAGAAACGCATCCGGGCATCATGCTTCCTGGTAAAAACAACAACAAAATCCGAAACACCGAAACACAACAGTGAGAGGCGTAAAAGAAGACACGGGGTTAGAAACGCCACGAGCGCGATCGACATACAGAACTCACTTTTCGTCCAAGGGGGCCAGGCTCCCCGGGCATTCCAGGGAGGCCCTCCTTCCCTTCCTCTCCTCGCAGACCCTTTTCTCCCATGGGTCCCCTCGGCCCACGCTCGCCACGGTCGCCCTTCGGCCCGGGCAGGCCGATGGGTCCGTTGTAGCCGGGCCGGCCTGGGAATCCGGCGACACCCTTCTGACCCGGCGGCCCCGGCTCCCCTGGTAATCCCGGTAATCCGTCCCTGCCCGGTGGTCCGTGGATCATCAGCGGATTACTGGAGTTGCCGGCACCCGACTCGCCCTGTACAAAAGATTAAAGGTGCGTATAGCTGCTGATATTAACCCGTTTCAGAGCTACGGAGCATCACCTGCCATTTCGGGAACACACACTGTTATCCGCCACCTAACATAGGTGAATGCGCCCAGCAAAAACCCAAGCCAGACAGGCCAATTCTCGATTTACTTACCCCAGAAAGATGAAAGGCCGCTGAGTTATTTTGGTGGTTTGTTATATACAGAGACAGTCACCAATCCGATGTAAAACAACTTCGTGTTAGTTACTTTTTTAAATTCGAGGTTAGCATTTGATATTATATATTTTTTTTCTAAATGTGGCCAAAAAATCAAAATGCATCGAATATCCGATTTTCGAAGGGATATTACACATCAGAAAAAAATATACAAAATAGGCATACCGGTACAGCAAAAAAAACTGAAACTGAAATATTAAATACAGCAAATCTGAGTAAAAATATATTCTCCGTTTGTGAACATTTAACACTAAACCGTTTACTTTTATAGGCCTACGCTATTCTCAACGTAAACACACCACGTGGTGTATACCGCAACAGTATGACACTGTTGTATCTACTGTCATTCTTTTGCATTCGTATTAACAAATAGTCGACAAAGTACACAGTCAGTAAGACAATGTAAGAAATCTACTTACATTTTTCCCAGGTATACCAGGGTCACCTTTATCACCTTTTACACCAAGTTCTCCTTGCTCGCCCTGCAACCAGCATATCAGCAAACCCTTTTCCATCTAATTACTCAATTTATATATCCATTTTAATTCGCAAAGAAGGTAAAAAACATAACAATAAAGCAGTAAGCTTAATTTAGCGGAAACAACCAAGCAGGAACTGCACTAAAATTTTTGCTCTAAAAACACGAAGCCCAGCTCTGGCAACGTGGAATCTGTAAAGGGAGGGGAGGGTCTGGACCTCTATTTTGAGAGAACAGGTGTCCGGGGAGGTCGGCGATGGTACCGTTTGATAGGGCGTTGGTAAGTTCCTATAGGTGGTCAATAGTAACCACGCTGCTGAGGCGGTTTGGCCGCAACTCGCAACGCAAGTATTTGTGGGCGCAGTAACCCGTTTGTGTCAATGCGAGTCGTACGGGGTCGAAATTGGTACCACAGGGTAGCGGTCAAGCGAACCCAGTTGTTTCTTCTGATAGTTATTTGATAAATCGTATAGTTGAGCCACAGTACATTCCGGTACGTTACAGACGACAGACAGAGAAGGTCGCGCTTATGGCACAGTGTCGCCTAATAAAACTAAATATCACTTGATGTTCTCTTTTGAGAGGAGGGAATATGCTAACAAACACAACGTGTTTACTAAAGTTATTATTATGGCGGCTGTCTTACGCCACATTACAGAACTTGCTGTATCTATTTGTACCGTATATTAAGGCTCCTGTCTCGTAGACAAAAAGGTGTGTCAAAAACTCACGAAAGTGACACTATGCATAATCACTGCTATACGATCTCCCATATAGCCTCCGCATTGCATTTGTGATAGCTGCCCGCCGATTGTAAAAGTATACAAAGTTTTAATGCTAATTACTGCCGATGGCGGTTATTTTTTATTTTGCGTGTTGAAAAGTAAGCAGAGTTTATTGTACCTTTTGACCGGGAGTTCCTGCTGGCCCTGTATTTGAATCGCCCTGCAACAGTTTAATCCATCATTCCCAGTATTAATCAACAAATGAATCAATCCGCAATTTCGAAAGTGGTTCAAGTAATACAAACTAGAAACAGAAAACAGAATCCAGTCCAGTGCAAAAAATGTCAGAAAACGGATTTTAATATTTGGTGAAAAGGTCGGTTTTGAGTCGCTGACGAACGGTGGACAACAAACGACTCGGCATTATATCACGTTGTCTGCCTGGAAAGCCCGGTTGGTTGGCGACGGTTGTCAACTTGACCAGACGGCTAGCGCCAGCAGAACGGAAAGGCCGGCGATCAAGCAAGTGGGCGATAGACCTATAGTAATAAAGTATGCTATGGCGAATAAACAGACTCTGAATTTCAGTATGTAAAATATTTTTTCTGAAATATATTTACACAAGTAAAACAAATATTTACCGTGTCAAATATTGGCAATCATGCACTTAGTGAGTTTTAGTCTTCTGTGCTACGATTTTTTTTAGTTTCTTGGAAGACTTCGACATAAAAGCATCTTTTAATAATTTCTTACTGGCTGGCTGACTTCATTAATTAACTTCAATTAAAATTAGTAATTAGTAACTAGTAATTACTTATTATTTTATTTTATTTTATTCATTCGTTGTTTTACTCAATTCCTTAGAGCTGAAATAATAAAGTAAAAAAATAAAGTATAAATAAAGTAAAAAATACTGTGTCTGCAACGGTCACGGTGCCGACTCAAAAGTTGAAAACGTATCTGTCAAATAGGCCGCAATTGACATAACAGTTGATTACTCACCAACTTGTTAATTAATTGATTAATTGACTGACATCCCAGCTATCACATAACAATGCAATTTAAACCTAACATTATCTACAAAGTTTGTTTTTATATTATGTAAAAAAGTTAATTAAATTAAATTACAAAATACGAAGTGACGGACCTTTTCGCCTTTAAGTCCATTCACTCCTCCTGATCCCTTTTCACCCTATAGAACACAACAATCAAACATCAGGTATTTCCCTCGTCTTAAATATTTATTTCAGATGTTTGCTACTAATGGTTTTAACTATCATTTTATTTATTTTCAGTAATTTATTCGTTTTTTTCAGAAGGAGACCGTGCTGCCTAGGCTCCAGACAGTAGACTTATTTATTTTCGGTATCGGTTTCAATTGAAAGTCCACTCAACTTCCAGTGGCATATCTGTTTAGTTCACTTTCGGCCATTTTTCGGTTTTGGCCGAAAGTGAAATTTCTACTTTTGGTTGACTCTAGTTGTCCGCCCAACGTAATTAATCTGATGTGCTCATACTCAGCCGAATTTCTCGGGAATTGCAGCCTTTACCTTTAAGTTCACATCGCCTCGTTTCAGGTGTCATTATTTTCTTCTGTTTTAGTTTTCGGATTCACAAGCTCTTATCCTGTCTCTCACCACAGTGACTGGAAACTAGAGTTCTAAAAGCCTAATTGCCCGCAATCTCATTCCAGTCCAGCTTGACGATTAAAACGCGTTTCGGGTCTGTTTATGCATGCAGTATGCCACTCATTCCCAAGCAGAACACACCGTCGATCACAGCCATGAAATACGAGTAAGCACGTTACGTCACCGTCTAAAGTATATTATATAATACGGCTCATATACGTTGAGCAGTAGAGATATCTACTGCAACACAGACTCACCTGAGGTCCGGCAAGGCCAGGTAATCCATCAATACCAGGCAGTCCAGGTAAACCGTCTCTTCCTTCATCACCCTTTACACACGACAGCGAATTGACGAGTTTATCATAACAATGAAACATCGGCCAAATGCACTGGTACTTGCATACTTAATAAGTGACGGTACTGTTTCGTCAGTTCAATGGTGCTTGATTACGGCGGTTCAAGTCAGAATAAACAGCAGCAACTAGACAGCAGTAATAGCAGCAGAAGTTGTGGGTCCCTAGTAACCGTTGCTAACCGATGGCACAGAGTGGTCCCCTACCAAACTATTTGTTCAGTTCTGCTGTTGATGCAATATTTAATACTGTAATCAATACATATACACAGTTTTAAAAACATTTCAAATGTCATAGCTTCAAAGGCGCTAGAGTTTACCTTACAGATGACACCGCTAAACGCTCTTGCCTATAGAGAAATTAATCTAAGAACGTGCATGTCGATTGACAAATGTCGAGCTTCAGTTTCGTTCAGTTTCAGTTAATACTATGACCGCAAATTTCGACGGTTGGTAAAACCCATCTGTTAGCAGAATTTTTAAATCATCTGCGAATTTTATTATACGGTATAATTATGATATAGGCCCTAAGGTTCCAGAAATTCAAACAACATAATATCCTACTAGACACAAATGGCTCATAACGTGAAATCACATTGGTATTTAACCAAGCGGCATATTATGCAGAATGCACGAAATTACTGGATTTATTTCATTTGAGTAATTAAGAGAATTTTATAATAATTATAGGCGCATACCTTTTGTCCGCGAATGCCGGGCACACCGGGTAAGCCATCGTTTCCTCTGTCTCCTTTCTTTCCCTGCGACCCTTTGTCGCCCGGATCTCCCTGTTTTTTTTTCAAAATAAGTATTATAACTATAGACCTACATGCTAAGTTGCTAACGAAACGAGTGTGCTGGTCTCGGAAAATTGTCGCAGAATCCTTTTGAAAGGAAATTTTTTGGGATCCGGTCGTTTTCGCCAATCCTGAATTTAAGGATTGGCGGCATCCCGATCCCGATATTTCGGAATTACAAAACGTGTTAAGTAATAGGCGTACATTTTTCACTGTTAAATGATAAAATAAAACTTCTAACGGTTTAATGAAATATTTCGTGGCGCAACCGTCCTTGCTAAAAACACTGTAGGTCCAAGTTGCACTTCGACAGTCACAGTCATTAGCCGTAGGCGGCTACTGGATCGCAGCATGAAGTATGTCTAGTGAGGCTACTATTAAGATACTAAATAACGATCAATCTGTAAGCGGGATCCCGTTATTACAATTTTTGTTAATCCCGGATTCTGGGATTGAAAAATCAATCGCAGGATTGCAATCACTACGCAGGTCTTGAAACCACGGTCACCGTCTCTAAATTCAAAACTGCGTTCTTTATCCTCGTTCTGATCCTTATGGCTTGATCTTGATCTATAGATTTTTGTCTCAGTCTCAATCTCAGTCTGACATTTTTGGTCTCAGACATAAATCTGCCAGTCTGCAACAACTGATCTTGGTGTGGTACGTAGGCATACATCTTGTTCTAGATTTATACTTGAAGATTATGGCTACACTGCTGTAGATAATTTTACCTATGTGCATCAGTTTAATGTAAATATTTTCAGGTCTAAAATTGTCAGTTTTGGTGCGACGTGTTCTAGAGTATTTGATCTCTTTTACAGCACATCATTGTAATCCATAGACTTATTTCTTACACTGGTGATACAGTAAAAAAGAAATATACTGTGTACGTTTAATAATCATCACAAACACAACTGACCTTTAGAGTGATGACTTCGTACAGTGCTCCCTGAAAACAAACAGAAATATTTACGGATAAATAGTCTTATAATTGAGAGCAAAACTAGACAGTTTTACAAACCTATTGCTTATTATTTAATAACGCATAGATGAAATAAATGTTTAGTGTGCGTTTAGCTGAATAATAAATTACAAAAAATAAATAAACAAACTTACTTTTTATTTTGCTTCAAGGTTATGCAATATTTGAACAGAAGTTCGACAACAAAACGTTTATAATCTCCCACATTTTCTGTTTCTGAGTCCGATTAATAAAAGTGCAAAAGGTGTTGCCAAAAGTCCTACTGCACAAAGTCTTGCTACGAGATTTCATACAAATCGAACTAAACTTGAAGGCTGTACTTGATTATATAGCATATTACGTACGGTACAAAAAAATATTAGCTTATAACTAGGTTGTTTGCTCTGCTGCACAAATACAGTATAGGCTTACAGTTTTGATACGTGTGAATAATTGAAAAGTGCAATAATTACTGCACCTTGATGGTGATGACCTCCGCAAATCCCATAGTTCCATCGTTCAGTGTCACCGAGCGTTTGGGCGACTGCACATAACAACGCACAGCAATAATTATATACGACACCAACAATGCTTTAAAACGCAATCCCATATGATCTAAAAGAGAAAGATCACCATTTCGTGGCCATCAAAACAGTGTACCTAAACACGGTAATTTTACATTACAAAATCAAAAAAGTTCTGGAGCTCTTTCCCCAGACATCTTCCCCCGGAGAGGATGGGACACCCCTCCCCCACACTCCATCCCCTTAAGTGCCCCCATTTACCTGTGGATCGTGGCTGCGCCAGTATGCAGGCGACTCAGACGGACAGTCGATGATGACTGCGCGCGGCTTGCGTTAGCAGCTGACGCGCATCTAAAGTTAACTCCGAGACGAGGCGGCAATGTTCAATGTTGCCAGCGTGTTTTCACGCCGACCGCGTCACACGCCATAGTCAGCTGCTGAAGCTGTCACGTGTTACCGACTTCTGGTCAGTTCACACCAGCCTACGACGCCGATGCGACTCAGCTATTGACTGAGTTGAGTCGCGTCGGTGTCGTAGGTGGGAATTTGCCATGAAGCGTCTTTTCCATTCAACGCAGCGCACGCAACGCAGCGCAACGGACGCAACGACCGCTTCGATCCTTGCATTTAGGCCGTTGCGTCAGCTGCGTTCGCTGCATCCGTTCGCGCGTTGCTTTGGACGGAAACCCGTCTTGAGTGAACACGACACACGTACATGTATGGGCTGCGGCACGCCATGCTATACAGCTGTCCTTACTTCGGTGTTGTTCCGGTTCCATAAAGAACTGGAGATAAATTTCAGTTATACTACTAATACTACTACTGCATTGTTTGGTAAAGTCGCTGGCAAACGTTTTTATCGGCGCAAGCAAATCCGCCTATAGCTATTCGTTTCTGCGTAGCGTGGTCTGTCTGTTGTCTGTTACATTCGTGCAGGTTGCTTAAACCGTTCGGCAGATTTAGATGCAATTTTGGCAGGTACACATGCGGGTCCAACAACACATTGTGTTAAATGAGGTCCCTGACGCCCAGGGAAAGGGAAGATTTGAGGGATCAAACCCCGAGCCAAAACATACAATTGCAAATTGCAGTCACAGCGCCAGTTACTCGTATGTGCTGCCACACGACAAATACAAATGAAAAACGATTTCGCTTTCTGTCAAATTACTTTGTTCTTTGTTATTATTATTACTTCTCGTTCTGCTGACACAGTGTCATAGGCTAAAACGCGTTTGAGGTTATTTACAGTTAACGCGCTATAGAAATTACCACGTTACGCTGTACTTACTTACAAGACGGCATCACCGAAAGCCTAAAACATTCCGGTTTTTGGTGCTATGGAACGAGCTATTATCAGACGTACGTCGTTCGTAGTTACTATGTTTCAACACGGTCTACAATGTATTATGTGAGTGTAATGCAATGGCGTATATAGCCAAAATCTGGACGTAAAGGGACACTTCTTGAGGGGTGAGATCAACCAAGGAAGAGGTCTAGGGAGGGGGCTGTGCCCCTACTCAAAAAATTTACAATTTTTGCGCGAAAATAAAGTGTTTCGTTTGTTTTTGGCACTATTTTGTTGTCTCCGAAACCGGGCGAACATGTGCTCCTAGTGCCCCCTAGAGCTACGTCAGTGGTGTAACGAGAAATACAAGAAATTTGAGCTAATGCTCACGAGACGCGCGAAAGCCTATAGCAGTACCGGTTTAGTAAATTAGCTGAAAATTGGGGTGTTCACGCTAAGTTAATATACAAATACCAAATTCTCTATCTGGATCGCATAACGATAGTTCCGTGGCGCCACCTTGTGAATGATATAGACTTGTGTCGCAGCCCGACATCGC
>Ga0209367_1007592_pt1 | contig 14917 bp, 14 predicted proteins | sample WorMetLIZISLAND2_FD_187412 | JGI IMG/M metagenome (GOLD analysis project Ga0209367, IMG submission 187412) | Marine gutless worms symbiont microbial communities from Max Planck institute for Marine Microbiology, Germany - Olavius geniculatus... ... | reverse complement strand
CTTATACGCTTGTCCTGCTCCATAGGAATTAATGACCTGTTTTATGATATAAGAATGTAAACTACAAGGGCGCTTTGTTAGAACTTTGTTACTTCTTGGTGCAATTCGAACGTCTGTGAACAAGACGTGTTGCCCTATCTCAAAGTCAGGGCTCTTAGCTCTGTGACGGCGGTCATATTCCGCTTTCATCTTCTGCTTTGACTCTATACTACTCAATTTGACAGTGTCGTGTAACGTTTTAATCGCGTTTTTTCAATCAACACGCGTATTGCTGGGTTTCTCTATAATAAAAGGTATCGGGTATTTGCACGTCCTTCTTGATTGGCAACGGCATCTCATAGCCATGAAGAATAAAAAAAGACTTAGTTTACTGTCATTATTTGCGCTAGCTTTAAGGCCTAATTCTACTAATGGAAGATATTACAGGCTGAACGGTAGTTTGAGCCATGTGTTAACAACGACTGTTTTTTTATGGGACAGCCAAAAATTTGACCCCACAGAATTAAAACCCCTGATTTGATTGAGATAAAATTTGGCACGGTTGATTACGGCAAGATGACCCCTCATGCAAAACTTTATGTAAATCTGCACAAGGGGGCCTTTTCGGCGAATAGGTAAATTATACGCAAAAATTTTTGTAGCCATATACCTTTTTTAGAAACTTACCTACAGGTCAGACTTTTCGGCGAACTTTTGCGTGCGATGGCTCAAACGACGCGATCTTGCGCAAGAATGTGCATTTTGAGAATTAAAAAAAATTAAAATTAATATTTAACGTATTTATTCAAAAAAATTTAAAAAATTACAATGGAGCCTATGGGGAAAATTAAACAATTATTAAAACGGTTATAACTTTAACTGTGTATAAGATAGAGTTATAATTTTTGGTTCTAGGTATGGTTTTCGGGAATGGCCAATCTAATGGTGTAATTCAATTTTACCCCGGACTTTTTCTAATTGCCATGGCAACAAAATTTGGGACAAAATGGGCTATAACTCGGCTTGCGTAAAAGATTTTTGCAAGATTTTTGCGCTTATAGGGGGGTTTTGGGGATGCTCCATCGAATGTTGCCAATTGCATTTTTTCCGGCCAACCCTTGTTGCCATGGCAACGAAATTTGAAACAAATTTGGCTATAACTCAGTCTGTGTAAAAGAGATCTGCAAGATTTTTGCGTTTATAGGGGGGTTTGGGGAATGGGCCAGCTAATGCTTCTAATCGCATTTTTTCCCGACCGACCGCCTTTGCCATGACAACGAAATTTGGGACAAAATAGACTATAACTCGACATATGTACAAAATATCTCCGTTTACAGTTAATCTTTGTCGCGTTTATTCGCGGAAAAAAATAACCAGTGTTTGCTAATCCGTAAGTTAAACTCACAGATCTATACATTAAATCTCCTTCATATAACGACACCATGAATCAAAAGTTTCGATTGGCGGTAGTAGTCATGGGCTGTTCCCACTATAGATAGGCTTATAAACTAAATGGCGTGTCTGTGGGTAGCGAAGAATATTTAAATGACAATTAATGCGCCGCGTATTTCAACAGAATGCAATAAATGCAATACAACACATCGCAGCAACTGTGTAAATTACAATTTTTTTAAATACATAATTGCGATTACACTTATTACACAAATTTTTAATATTGTCAGCTTTACTGCGTATCACCTTTGTGTAAAAGTCGACTGTTCCGCGTGAGGCATGCCGCGACGTGAAAGTCACTGGCGCAGACAACATTTTCATTCACAGCAACATGGCGAATTGCGTCCATAGAAAAAGTGCAATCATACTGTGATCATTGCGCTGACTATAATGATAGAATTCATTACGCAAAACGTTGTCACAGTTCTTTGTCCTTTGGTTCGTCGATTTACGACTGTGAAAAGTTTGCAGATATTTATACGAATCAGCTTCGATCTTGCACTAATTGCAAGTTAATCTTTCAAAATTGGGATGTTAACTGTGCGAGTTTGTCTGAGATAACCGGGTAAGTTAATCTACTGATGTGTCATAAATCATTGCAACAAAGATTAAGTTTTGAAATTACCGACTTTAACCTATAGGTTGTCTTTAACCTGAACGTGAATAAATCGGCTTTAAGCAAGTGATGCATGCAATATTAGTTTGTTTATTTATATAGCCATTTCGTGGATATAAAAGAAATTTTGTTTAGTATTGTCAGCAATGCAGGCCAGCGGCGACGTTATGCTTGACGAGTGTCGTCTGCTTTGTTCAGTTACGCCATTAGGTAGTAAGTAACAGTTATAAGCGGCTTGGCTCATAGCTATCAAAGAGCTTGCATGATCTAGTGCGGATGTCTCTTCTCGCACTTGAGCGTAAAGTTCAGTCACCGTTTGTTTCTGTAAATCGATCATGTTCATCATATGATCTAATCTGCTGTTAGCCGATTTGCTTAGACTTGCCAGTCTTGTGCCCATTTGACGCCACGCAGCGGTCAAAGACGCTTGATTTGTCTCATAATGTCGCATCGCAGCATGCATCTTACTGATGTCGCTATCTCTGGCGGTGCCGAATAGTGAATGGGATATTTCACCGACAAAATTCAATAACCCACGTCGTGAATGCCGTGGTTTATTAGTCTGGTCATCGTCACCAAACTGTCGTATCAAGTCATTTACTTCCGTCAATGTATGATTGATGCGTGTAACAGCTTTGTTGCTGATGTTTCGCAAAAAATCCACGAGGTGTATAATGTGATCGCAATCATTATCGTGATCACTGGTTAAACGTCGACAATTAATCTCAGACATTTGCAGTCTAGAGCAGTCAACGTTAATTATGCGGCCTTGTCCTGTCGGAGCTGCGCAGGTCGTCGGCAGAGCAAGACGCATCAATATCAAGACAATCAGAGTAAAACGTCACACGCTCCAGTCTGCACAAATCAAAAAATAAAAGTATAAAAATTATTAATTCAGTCCAAAAGTGTGTTGACAATTTAAAATGAAACGTAGAGAAAATAATAATAATAGTCTGTGCAGCTTAGAACCTGTTATTGCTTTAATCTCTGCTGTCTCGTATTTTTCCGAAGTCTAGCCTTCTCGCGCTTTTCTAGCCAATAGGTGTCTTTAGCGAAGTCTGAGACATCTTTCTATAACACTCACGACGTCTCGCCTGTACTCCATTCCACCTTCTAAAACATACGGCTGCCACGTTTTTGGTGATTTAAAATCCGTTTAATACTAAACTAACCTTCGTCTGTGTAGAAGCAGACAGTAGTCCATTCTGAACTGTAGGCTGACTAGGTACAGTCTCTTCGCCTGTCAGTGCGGCTGTAGGGCTGCAGACTGTAGGCCTACTAGTTTGTTTATCTTTAGTTAGCACTTGCGCCTGCGTGTCATTTGTAGCACATTGTGCCGTAGCAGCAGTCTGAGAAGTGCTGCTTGCTTTACTGCGATAAAATATACGCTGCTTGCGGCGCTGCTTTCTCTCTGCGTCTGCGCTCTGTTTTGGCGCAGCAGGCACAGTTGTAGCTGCAGCAGTATTATCAGCTGTTTGCAACGGTAACGTTAAAGCTTTAGTTACATCTGCCTGCTTATGGCTAGCTTCCATAAAGCTGTCAGTCGCCGTTTTAGAAATCGTGTTTCCATCCATGTTCGTTTTAACGTCAGACTAAACAGCAATTTTAGAATAAAATCCATCGCGTTGTGTGTCACACAAGCGTAGTCTATTATCGTGAATAAGGCTTGGGTGGACTTTGTTATTTGTACAATTTTGTAGTTTATACTTTAAAAAGTCTGGATTAGCTTCCACAATCAAAAACGGGCCTTTAAATTTTTGGCTCGTTTTATGTCCGAGTTTCACCTTTGAGGGTTGTTGTTCCCGCAACTGTACACGATTTCCAACGGCAAATTTTGGTATTTTTACATTACCGTGGGCATCGTGCATTTTCTTAGTGTTTTTGCTTGCTTGTAATTGGTGTTGTCCGACCGATTTTTTTAATATTTCAAGCTGTGGTTTCATGCTTTCACAATATTGCTTAGCATTAATAGATAAATTTTGCGGTGCAATTAATAAGTGATCGATGGGAGATAAAGGTTGCCTACCAAAAACCACTTGATAAGGACTAACGCCAAAATTCTTAGCAACAGAAGTTCTAAAACTATTCCCGATAATCGACAAAAGTTCAGGCTAATTTGGCTTTGACTCACATTGAGTCCGAAGACTATTAAGTATATTTTTGTTATAAATTTCTGCTCGATAATTAGTCTAAAGATGCCTGCTACTTGTATAAATTTGTTTTACGTTTAGTAAAGAACACAGACTTTTCACCAGTTTACTGCGGAAACAACTACCTCTGTCGGACAATAAAGTTTTAGCGCCGTAGACCATGAAAAGTGAATCGTACAACAGACGCGCTGTTTTGGCAGCTCTTGTCGTTCTAGCTGGTAAGAGAATAAAAAATAAACTAAAATTATCCACAAGAACCAGGACGTAATTGAAACCGTTTGATCTCGTTAATTGGGCGTAGTTCATATGCCAAACTTTAAAGATAGTACTGGGCGGAGGTAGAGTTTTTAAAGGAGCTTTGTTAGTCACATTGCCCTTACTTCTCTGACACGCTGAGCATGTGCGCGCTTAATTGAACGAGTCGACATATAAATTTGGCCAGTAGTACTTCTGTTGTATAGTATTGTATAACTTCTCATTACCTATGTGACAGCTGTTGTCATGGTAACTAGATAAAATCAGTTCTCGTAAACTTCGTGGTAATACCAGTTGACGATTTACAGTCTCTGCAGCGAATCTCTTACGCTGTCGTGGGAGATCTAGATGGTATAACAATCCATTTTTGAGCACATATTTCTCGGATTGATATACGATCTTTCTGGCACCTGCATCGTCCCGAGGAAGTATCCCATCCTGGAGATAGTCAATAAAGACTTTGCAGTCCGGACAACAGCCCTGCAACTAAGCTACATTGTATGGGCTCAATAATTCATTTACCGTGTTGTCATCAGCTGTGTCCGTTATATTTGACGATGATGTCACGGGCTCGTCAAAATCGTTATTATTGTTGGGAGCATCTAATGATATCTACTAGATGCAGTTCGATCTGTCCAACAGATTATGATCGTCATTTTCTTGAAGTTTGTCAGAAACGACATTCACGTTTCCTGACATGTATTCCATGTCATCGTCGCATGCGGAGTAGTCTGTTAACAACTCAATACGACTTAATCTGTCTGCAATAATGTTTTGTTTACCTTTAATGTGTTGGACACGATATTTATAACCAGATAACATTAGATTCCAACGTCTTAAGCGCCCTACCACATGCTTTACGGAGTTCAGAAACTTTATAGCAAAGCTATCTGTCCTAATAAAAAATTCTTTTGGTAGAAGGAACTCGTTATAATGTTCTATGCCAGCAATTACTGCTAGAAGTTCCTTCTCTAAGGCAAAATAATTTCGCTCAGCGGGTTTGAGACTACGCCCCCCGTAAGAAATAATTCTTTCTTGGCCATCTATTATCTGTGACAGATTATAAGAAACGGATAGGTCACTGGCATCTGTCGTTAAAACTATTTTCTCGGTTAAATCTAGCAGACTTAATATAGGTGCGTTAGATAAAGCATTTTTCAGATCGTTGAACGACTGTTCTTTTTTTCAGTCCATAGAAATGGTGCATCTTTTTTAAGTAGACGGTACAATGGGTAACACAAATTTGCATAGTTTTTAATGTACCTACGGAAAAAATTTACCAACCCGAGAAATGCTCGGACGTTTTTGCCCTTCCTGGGGGTTGGGTAGTTTCTTATAATAGCTGTCTTTTCAGGGTCACACTTTACTCCATCACTATTGAAAATAAAACCGAGATATTTTACTTCAGTTTAGAAAAAAAATTACACTTTTTTAAATGCAACTTTAAATAAGCACCTCGAAACTTTTCAAATATACTTTGAAGATGTTTTAAGTGCTGAGCTGGAGACTCCGATATACAGATTATATCGTCTAAATAAATGAGCATATAAGTGCCAACTTGATGCCGAAATAATTGATTCAATGCGACTGTCATCCAGTAAGGGCTATGCGAATGTCCTTGAGGTAACCTTAGGTACTTATATGATCTACGGTGAGGAGTTATGAAAGTTGTTATGTATGAAGACTCCTCCGTTATGCCAAGTTGATGATATGCCTGACGCATGTCCAGGGTCGTCATGCATTTGGCCTTATTTCTTGTCATTAAGTCCAGAATGTCATACAATTGTAAAAGTTCGTAAAATAAGGAAATGCTAATGGCATTCAAACGTCGAAAATTGACACAAAAACGCCACGAGTTGTCTATTTTTTTAATCATCACGATTGGACTGGCAAAAGGCGAGCCATTGTCTTCCGCTATCACTCCACTGGCGAGCAACTGGTCTAACTGTTTATCAACTTGAACTTTCATGTTGTCTGACAGCCTATAGGGTCTGCAGCGACTAGGCTTAGCATCAGGATAAGTACTAAGATAACATTTTAAAAGATTGCACTCCGGTATATCTGTTTCAGAATAAGCAAAAATGTCTTGATAGTCATATAATGAATTAATAAATTCAGAGAATGTGTCGTTTTCAGCTGCACAAGTATTTAAAGAAAAACCTTTTGATTTGAGATATAAAACCTTTTCTAACGATGTAACCGGAACTTGAAATTGAGCGCGCGCACTGTGTAAATATTCGCCTGAATCGCTAGTTTGCTGAGTGGTAAACGTTCGCTGCAAAATCGCTTCGCTGTCCGACCGACCCAAAGGCTCTTCTATTAGCTTGCTGCTGTTGTTGTTGTTGCTGCTGCTGCAAGCTGCAACAATATTTCTTGGCTGGCTGCCGCTGCTGCTTGCTTGCTTACGAGTCTGGTCGGCGTGAGCTCTCTGTGATAAATTGGGTGTCATCTGTCTAGGGCAGTGCTGCACCAGAGTAGGCTTATCACTGTTTGTTATTAACACAGCATGCGACAGCGTAGTCACAGCGAATCCTCGCGGAATGGTACATGGTTTGTTAAATGGATTTAACACCCTACATGGTAATTTGCCATTTTTAGAATTGTTTACAAAAACTTTGGCTTCTAGAATTCCGCGCTGGTGCGCCGCAATGTAAGGTTCGATTATAGCTGTTGCACTATCAAAACATTCAGCAGCTCTGCCGGTTAATCGCACAGAAAGTAACGTTTCTGAATGAGGAGGAAAATAGACACGTTCAGATGAAGTTAGTAGTGCCATAGAGCTGTCAAATGTTTGCAGTGTCAATACTGTCAAGCCATTATTAAAGGTAACGCAATTTTTATAAAGGTCGATCTGACATCCTGTCATCTGTAAAAAAATCAATACCAAAAATAGCAAAATGATTTAGTCTTTCAACAACGTAAAAGTCATGCTGCATTTTGTAGTCCTCTAGGCCTATACAAACAAACGAGTGTCCAATTATACGCAATGTGCGGCCATCTGCTGTGTACAATGGATGCCTTTTGCCATTTTTGTTTATGCGTATTTTATCTTTTTGAACAAAACTCGCGCTAAGGCAAAACACAGCGGCCCCAGTGTCCAGAACAGCAAGAGTTCTGCGTTTATTGACAAACACTGGAATTAAATTCCGTGGTTCATATTTTGTGTCTTCTTTTGGCTGCAGGGTTCCCGCCTGTCTGTTTTAGGACTCTCCTAGCCCGTGGTGCTAGGCATTTTGTGGGCCCCACCCCGAAAAAAAATTCGGACTGAGAACCAGCATTCCAATTCTGTTTTCTGTCATCAAACTGGGCTCTCCGAATTCCACGGTTTGATCTTCTCGCCGCGCGACATACGCGTGCCAGGTGCCCTATCCGACGGCAGTTATAGCATTGCACATTGGCTGCTCTGCAAAATTGCCTTTCTATTTTATGTTCACTCCCGCAATACAAACAAACTGGTAGCGATCTATTCACAACACCATTTCTCGAACCTTTGACAAATGAGCTGGTAGAACGTTCTCGAGGTGACTGTTGACGACCATTGTATTGTGAGTTGTCGTCGGCAAACGTGACACGACGTTGTCGTTGTCCGGATGACGTGCGTTGTGGTTGCGGCGACGGGCTCCTGGAGAGGTTGACATTCTCCACTGTTGTTCTCGTAGACAGCTGTTTGTTCATCTTGCGCAGTTCCTCCGTGTGCTCCGCCATTGCTCTATCCGCGACCAGCCGGTTGGCGGCAAGTTCAGCGACTACCCGGTAGAGCGGTAGGTCACTTGATGTCGTAGGGGACATCGTGACGAAGTGTGCTGCCTCTGCCACTCGAGCCGCGCGCACCACGTCGTCGACGGTCGTAGGCTGTGCTTGGATGACGTGCGCCAGCAGCTGTGGGCGTATACCTCTTTGTATGACGTAACGTTCTTGTTCCCCCGTAACGCCAACGGCTTTTGTCAGTTTGCGAATCGCTGTAATGTACTCATCGACGGACTCCGTTGGTTGCTGAACGCGTTGCCACAGTTCACTGGCCTTGCGCCAACGTCGAATCTCGGTGTCTTGGAAACGTTGTTTGAAAGCATTCTGCAGACTCGCCCAGTCCGATTTGACGACGTCTTGTAAGTTGTCGAACCAATCACCCGCCATGTTTTTCAACAACACTGCCACCAGGTGCAATTTGTCAGCATCGGAAATCCCGCGATACAGGGCATATTTCTCGAATCCAAGTAACCATGCTTCAGCGTCCTCCGACTCTGTTCCCCGAAATGAAAAAGGTGCGAATGCCGCATCGGCAGCCCCTGTGACAATGACGGTCGTACCTGGTGTACCGGCGACTGATGACGTACTTGTACTTGCCGTCGCAGTAGGTTGAGATGCTGTTGTCGTTTTCGGTCTCGCTCCAAGTCCTCCTTCTTTAGCTATAGTGTACTGCGGCGCTGTTGACGAACGCGTCAGGGTAAATTGAACAGTTATCGGTGGTCTCAGTGCGGGTGAATTGGTCGATTTTGTCGCAGCAGTAATTTTAGCAGCAGGAATTATCGTCGCGGTTGCGCCAGTTACTTCCGGCGACGTTACTAGATCCGATGTCGATGATCGCGTTGACTGTGCCGGCGGACGTTCGAACAGAGTTTCGCAACGCGCAGCCGATAGCGATAGCGCAAGCGGGTCATTATTTGGCTTGCTCATGCGTCTCTGTCGCAGCAGTTAACTGGTAACGGAATGACTGTTAAAGCATTCTGCACCAATCTATAGGACAACTGATTTAGGTTCAGAAAACACTTCAAAAGCGACTTTTATTACGTAGAACTCGTCAAATGCAACTCTCATACCGTCCGAGCAAGAAGAAGTCAGTTCATCAACTAGACAGACGGCGCTATAGCTATAGCCTACCAGTGACGTCAATAAGCGTGTACTTTCGGAAGCCTACTCTGCCGAGTCCCTGGCTAGGGCCGTAGCCAGGAAACGAACAAACACATTCTTAAGCCCTTCCTTCAGGCAAATACGAACCGACAAGATGACCTTTTAAGGAGCGACGACAGTATCGTTCGTGGCTTTAGCCTACATAGGTTATTCCTAGAAACTAAGCTTAGCTACGACTTTTACCTTAGTTTTTATGAGTAGCTGGCGTTCCAACCACCAAGGACGCCTCGCTATACGAAGCTTATAGCACCAAATGACCTAACGCGAAAACATTCCATGCGAAGCCAGTAGCTGCTTAGCTATACTGTGAAAGAACTTTTCTCAAATTATCACAGACGGAAGACAATAATTAGCAACAACTTTCTAAATAATTACAGTGGCCGTTGTCTGCACCGTTTCGTCGCAAACAGCTTTATAAATCGTCCAGTTACTAAAATGACATATAATCGCCAAAACATGGGTGTTGCCTTAAGCTGTTTTTTTTACTTTAAGTTTTGTGATCAAATGAAATAACTTGGAAAGGAAACATCGGCACGGGGAGGGGATATAATGGTGATCTTTGCTGTTTTAAGTTTATTTTTGAGGTTTGACAAACTTCACATGTTTTTGAGACATTTTTTGCATTTTGAGTTATATTTTTTCAATAAAACCTGGAAATTATCGTGGGTATCAATATACCAGTACTAAAATGTCCGCAAAAATTGTGCCATTTCATTAATAGTTTGTCTTTATGTTTATTAGGGATGCAAAGTTGGAAATTTTTACCTCTTACTCGTTGCTCTTTTTGTGTCCTTGGCAATAATAGTTTATATAACAAGCTGTTTTCGAGAAAGTAATTTTCTGCTAACAACAACGTTTTCCTGTTAATTTCTTTGTTACCCGTTAATTTGTCCTCTTTTAAATATTCATAAATGGGCTGAAAAAATTCATCTTTCAGGTAATACGCTTTCGTGATTATGGGCATGTCAGTCATGTTCTAAATTTCTTCTGCGGTCTTTTTAACGTTAATCTGATCTGGCAAGGATCTACATTTCGCAATTCATCGAAAATTTCGTTGGTCGTCTTATCTGGGAAAGGGGCCCGGAAACTTGAAGTGGAAGCTAGTGTAAGGGCTGGTTCCGAAATTGGTTTAGAAATTGGTATGAAAGTCGGTGTGGAAGCTGGTTCTAAATCTAGTCTATCTGGGGCGGGATCGTCATTAATTTGGATATTATTTTCGTTTGTCCTATTGGTAACGGAATCTTTTGTCGACTTAGTTAACTGTTCTGATTTTGCTCGTCGCTCTGCTATACGACTGCTCCGGCGCAACGGATTTACGTCCGTCGCGTCGGTTGGGGTGTGCTGTAAACGGTAAACCATCCAATTTTTATTTTCCATATCATTTATAGGCAAAACAAACTTCTCATCGTATAATTTTTGGGGTGGAACAAATTTCACGAGGTCCTCTTTTTAAGGTCCTCGCCAATACGTGACAAACAGTCGGCGATTGTGTTTTTGCGTTCTGGTAAGTAGCGTAAAGTCATAGGAAACTGTGAAATGTAGGCAATAAGACGGCGTTCGCTGTTGTTAAGAAGCTTGTAATTTTGTATTGCCGCAACCACGGCGTTATCTGTAAACACAGTTAGGTCAGACTGCAAGAAAACTGTCTCATACTGCCTAAGACATAGTTCCAAGGCCAAAAATTTTAATTGTTAAGGATTCAATCTTCGCTGAGTATCTGTCGTCGCAAAAGATATATAACCACATACATGTGCCGATTTAGCATTGTCCCCGAACAGTAAAACTGCTCCGCCGACCCCAATTGTAGAAGCGTCTATATATAAGTAAATTGGGCGATCATTTTTAATTGGTTGCAATATTGGTGCTTCTAATAAAAGCTGTTTTAATTGGTCTAACTCTTGCTGGCAATTTTCTGTCCAAACGAACTTTTGGTCTTTTTTAGAAGCTGTCGCATGTTAGCGATTTTGGTACTAAAATTGGGGATATATTTAACGCCTGAAATATTGGACCAAACCAATTAATTTTTTTTTCAAAGACTTTCTGCTTATAGGCGAGGCTATACGTTTAATAGCTTCCATCTTACTGGGAGATATGCTTATACCTTTATCACTTATCGTAAAGCCTAGGAATTCCATTTCGTAAAATTCTATGCTAGTTTTGGTCGGGTTTAAACGCATATTATTGGCTCGCACAGTTTTAAAAACAATCTCCAGATGAGTTAAATGTTCTGGAAACGTTCTAGATGCAATAACAATATCGTCGATATAATTGCAAAGAAAATGATAGTACTGTTTGTCTTGAAATACTCGCCCCATTGCTAGGACAAAAGCTGCCGTGCTTACGTTTAATCGCATCGGTAGAACAAAATATTGGTAACTTATACCTGTTTTAGTGTTGGTGAAAGACGTGTAATGGCGGGTTTTAGGATGTAATTTGATAGTCCAATAGCCTTTGTACATATCAACGCTGGATATGTACTTTGGGCCATTTTAACAAGGTCAGCTAATAGCTCATCAATTTTGGGAAGAGCTACAATTAAAGATTTTAAGATGGCGTTTATACGTCGCAAATCGACAACCATTCTGCTTTTTCCGGATTTTTTTTTACTATGAACAATGGGCTATTAAAACTACAATCAACTCTTTTTTTCAACGAGGCCTTGTTTATGCAAATTAACTATTTGTCTATGGGCTTTTTCGGTGTCGCCCTCGTTTAGCTTAACTTTTGACAAACGGGTTTTTGGGATGCAATTCCAGCTGATATACTTGATAAGTTTGCATTTCAGATATATCCTTCGCAAAAATGTCCTTGTACTGGTGAAACAGTTGTTGAAATTTGAATTTCTCATTTAAGTTTAATATATCATTAATTTAAATTTTATAATCCTTGATGAATCTGTCCAAAGCTTCCTGTGTTACTTCCGGTTTTTTTAAATCGTTTCTCTCGTCGGGTTGGTTAATTTCGTTATAGAATTTATAGTAGCTGGAAAAACTAAACTGGCGATTTTCGAATTCTTTTTCAAAACAATTGAATTGGGCTGAATGTTTAAAACTCGAATTTGGGCTATCCAGTTATTAATTGTAGACAAACTCCCTGCTACTAAAACTGGCGTAGAGTTATTTCTAAACGGCTCTAGCAATATTTTATCTGCAATAAACTTTCTTGGGACCCTTACAGGCACAAGTGCTTTACAACATTTGGGTATAACTGTGTTTCTATGCACCACAGCGCAGTTGTCAACTGAATGAAATTTTTGCAATGGCATTGAAACTAATCCATTGAAAATATCGAGTGTATTATCCCGATAATTAATAACAGCCTGATTCTGCGATAAGAAATCAGTTCCAGCTATTAAGTTGGAAAAATATGTTCCACTACGATAAAAGTGTGACTGATGGATATTCCATTAATATTACAAGGAACGCTGGTTTTGCCTAGCAATTTAAAAGCTTGTCCTAAGGCTAATACTAGAGACCCTTGATTTTTAAGAGGATAAATTTTTAAGTTCAATTGCCGTGCCAATGTCTGAGACATGAGACTTTTAGGATTACCAGAATCTACCAATGACTGAAAGGTACGACCTTTTGCCTTAAAAACAATGTGTTGGTGTGATTCGTTCACGAACATCGTGTATGCATTGCCAGGGCGTCCTGCCGGTCCTGGCGCCCTATGGCTCCGTCATGCCTGCTGTATTCGTGACTGTCTACAAACCTTGGCGAAGTGCCCGAAGCGCCCGCAAAACATGCACATCTTATTGTTCGCGGGACAAAGTAAGACGTTAGCATGTCGTCCGTCCCCACATTTCTGGCATCGCGGGTTTATGGGCTGTCCCCCCGTGAAGACCAGACTGTTGGCCGTTCAAGTTGCCTCGCCACTGAGGATTGAACGATTGCCCATTCCGTGCTCCACGCCCGAATGGTCTGGCCCCATTTGTCCTGCCTCTACCTCCTTCTCTGATCATCGGCATGGGCTTACCACCAAAATTTGACCTTGGCTGGTATGTGTATGAGCCATTCTGTCGCCGATCATAGCCTGGTAACAATAAGCGTGGCCGGAATATCGGATCTCTTACTACCTCAAATGTCGCACGGCGGTTGGGTGACCTCGTACGCTCGTTTTGAATGGGAGCGCTGGGAGTAATTCAGTCATACTTTTCGGTCATTTTTTTCACATTTCTGCGGATTTCCGTTAACTGCTCGGTCAGCTCGATATTTTTAGATTCCTGTGCCTCCCTTAAACTCATTTTGGCCACTCTGGCAGCGTCTAGTGCCTTATTCATCGTATCGGGTTTCTTTGACATTACGAAAGATGCGATTTTAGGCCGAAGGCCACTCACAAAAGCATAACGAAGCGTTTCATCGCTCGCGTCGATGCGATTGGCTAGTTTCCGCGTTCAGTTTGCATAATTATCAACGTTGTCATCGGACATCTGTTTTTTTAGTAAACATCTCCCTGGCCGACCTTAATTTTAGCAGAGCGGGCTTGACCCAACGACTCTCGAAGGCCTGTTTGAAAGCGTTAAAGGTGGCACGTTCATATGGTTTTAATTTTTCTGCCAAGTCCGCAGCTTGGTCTATGCACATCGCCTTAATCAGACGGAGTTTATTAGCGTCTGCCACTATTGGTTAAAATGCCAAATAATTCTGAAATCGACGCCAAAACTCTGTTGCGTTTTTATCGGCACGCCCTGAAAATGGTGCGGGGCACAACATGCGTTCCTCTGAAAGCATATTAACGGCCGGAAAAAAACATTTGTGCATTCGGGGGTGCCTGCGCCGCGAGCGGTTGCTGCGCCGGGGGTATTGGCCCTTGTCCCGCCGGTGGGGCGATTGGAGCGTCTGCTGCCGCCGGTTGCGGGTGTTGTTGTTGTGCGATCGGTTGCGCCGCTGCGCCCTGACCGTCTTGCTGACCCGGTAGCAGATTGGCGTTCATGAGATCAAGAACTTGTGGGCGGGCCAAAATAATTTCAGTTTTTAACTGTTCTAATTCTTCCAAATCGGCCTTATCTGCGGCAATTAAATATTCTCCTAGATCGCTAAAATTCGCTTCTTCTGATAATTCCGATTCCGGCGATGAAATATGAGTTTTATATTCTCTATACTTTGGATATGACGATGTTATTGTTATCTGACTATCCGAAAACGGTGTATTTATGTGCGCTTTTTCCCGAGAAATTGTTTTCCGATCTTGTTTAATATCTGGCCTATCATGAAATTGGAAAAATACCTCTGGTTCGCTATCGTTATCGGATTTTTCTGTTCGTTCTAACTTTAGGGATTTTTGACTTGAAATATGAAAAAAAATTGTCACTGATTTTATCACTTCGCAATTTACGTTTTTGTTGACAAATTTTCGCCGAAGAAACTGATTCACATTTTCGTTCGTCCACAATCCGCTAACGGTAGCGTGCGCAGAATGCATACATTTTAGACTTAATAAAACTAGCAACACTTGCCTTTATTCGCTGTTTTCCGAGTCGGTTTCCGACCGAGTCTTTCGGTGCTGCGCCTTTCCGCGAGATCCCTTTGCACGCCAACGACTCCACGTGGTCTTCACT
>Ga0209367_1007591_pt1 | contig 14917 bp, 5 predicted proteins | sample WorMetLIZISLAND2_FD_187412 | JGI IMG/M metagenome (GOLD analysis project Ga0209367, IMG submission 187412) | Marine gutless worms symbiont microbial communities from Max Planck institute for Marine Microbiology, Germany - Olavius geniculatus... ... | reverse complement strand
GGACTGATGAGGCTGGGGGAGGGGAGGGGTGGCACCACCACCACCGCTACCGTCATCACCACCACGAGGAAGGTTTGAGTGGGGTTGAGAGGAGGAGGCGCTAGCTCGGTGGCTCGTCAAAGGCGATTTTGTCAGTTCGAATAATAGTCATCTCGGTCGTCGCGTTCCGTTTCTTTCATCGCGGCGGCTCTGCACGCAAACTAGCGCCATCGCCGCAAGCGTAATACATCCCCCTACCGACCCATTTCCCTTCCTCTCCTCATCCATGCAGTTCGTCGTCCGCATCCAACTTTTATCCGGCGTGGTGCAGCTGCTGCAGCCGGGCGAGCGCTGATGAGAATGGTGATGGAGCGCGCGCGATGCGGCTTCATTTCTCGAGGCGACTGACGCCCGACCGACCGGCCGGCCAAGCCCGTCGACCGAGCGACCGTCCGTCCTCGGCCGCGGCTTATTATTTTAATCATCGGGCGGCGAGCGCGGTCGAATCACGTATGCACGCTCGGCGATAAACTAATTCTCGGGGGAAGTAGTCAGACTCGGACGACGACAATCTCGTCCTGCCGGCCGGGCGCCGACACCGACACAGACTTGTCAGTCCGTGCTGCTGCTGCTGCTGCGTGGATCAAAGGTCTTATCGCAGACTCCAGCAAAGCACATCCGTCAAAGACACGTTTATTAGACGATACAGCCCGCCCGCACGGCCCCTCGCTCGGCAAATCGTATTTATCACGATCCGTTTTGATGGAAGCGCATTAAGCGTATTAAGTCCGAATTGAAGATTCGTGTACGCATCGAATGATGCTGATACGGGAATGCTACTACCGAGAAAAGTAAATATTCGCTCAAATTTACAGCATGGTAATTGCATTACCGGCCGTGTCCTGGGCGCTCCCATACCGAAAAGCGTGCATAACAGAGTAAACAAACTAAGAAATGTGCCAGTCCATTTACAAATAATAAAATGTAATTTTGTCCCTGTATTTGATAACAGTTAGCACGCAAAAATTACATCAGCGAGAGAAATTCGTTACTTTTTACCGGTCCAAGAATATAAAAAAAAACAAATTAAGTTTGTCATTACTAATTTAAGTAATTATTTCTCTCCAGGCCATCATTTCGCGTACTTAATTAAAAACCTATTTTGACTTGCGAGTTGCGATGCTGTTTTTTTGCAAACTGTCACAGTCGCAACAGCTGCATGTGACGTAGGCTTATGCTTCTAGTCTTCGTATATTACTGTAATTAAAATCTTTGTCCTCGCTATGTGAGGCACGTCCGGTAACTTAGCCGCTATGAGCGGCTGGCAGCTGCTAAGCTATGACACTCGGCTACGGCAAGCCGCTACGAGCACATTGTAGCATGAAAATTTTTGGCTACGTTACAGTTTAGGCTAACACCCGGGCTTCTGAACGTATCAGTTTTTGGATGATTTAAATGCGCCACCAAACAGCATAAAACAACATTAATGCAAAATCGTTTTCTTAATTAAGTGTGGCTCGGTAGTCTAACGGTAACGTGCCGGACTTGTAATCCTGAGGTCACTAAGGGGCGCAGGTTCGACTCCACACCGGGACACTGCCGGGTAACGACCTTAGGCAAGTTGTTCACACACATGTGCCTCTGTTCACCAAGCAGTATAATTTGGTACCGGTCAAAGGTCGGTGACGCTCTGCGACTGGAAAGGTAATCGTAGGTCTGGCGTCGCACTGGCCATGCGTCACGGACTCAAGTGGTCTATCCACCTACGGGCTCAACGGCCAACGTATGGGAGATGAGCACCCTGCCTATGCTCCTGATGGGGCACGGCCAGGTTTGCCTTTTTTGTTTTCTTAATTACTATTTTTACTTGAAACTCGCCTATTACAAGCAGCAACAGCCATTTTTAGTAGACAAATTGACATCACGTTCGTCTGCGCTAGCCGCTAACGTAGATTGTTGTCTGACGAAAAGTCGTAGCGGCTAGCGCAGCAGCGGCCAGCCGCTCGCAGCGGCTAAGTTACCGGACGCGCCTGTGATCTTGGTACGTTATTATGTTTTCATACATATACGATTTCGGACTGTTTTTAACGTCTGTATTGCAAATAAAGATTGAATATAATGACATCACAGTATGTGAAAAACACTTTTTCTGAGTACGAGCTTACAGTTCCTGTGTGACGTAACTCGTATCACGTACAACATTACTAGTGAGTAGACTTCAGTTCACAGGTGCGCCTAATGACCAGACGCACAAAGCATGTGACAGGTAGACGTTATTTGTCACGTGACAGAAGGACCAGCGCACCGGCTTGAGAGATGTTCTTGTCTGCTGCTGATGCTGCTGCGGCTGCTGATGGTGCTTCTGCTAATGCTGCTGGTTGCACTGTCAAGACACGTTACGTGCAGATGTTGCGCCGATAATTAAGCGTAGATCGCGGCGGGAATCCGCCAGAGGTCGCGACCGCCATACCATGCAGGCTCGTGCGCACCATTAGTTGTCAAGCGCCGGCGGGCTTAAGTAACAATTACGGTCGTCGTGGGCCCAAGTGATGTGGCTGATTGATCGTTCACCAGCGACTGACAAGGACGGTCATTACAGTCATCGTCTGCTGACTGCTGCACGTGATGCCCACCCAATCCGACAGACACGTCTGAACACACTGCAGCTAGTTATCCGCGTTACTTACTTTAAGATCACATTTAAAAAGAGACTAATATGTGCAGTCTTTTTTCCAAATGACTGCTTATTGCACATGAGACTGTTGGTCTTGACCTTACGTTGCAAACGTTTCTCGTTTTGTAAGAAATATTTTGTGTTATGGGCTATTTGTTTTTTTTGTTTGTTGCTGCAGTTGTTCGTGAAATGCAATTGATGCGCTTCCCTATTTTGAAATTAAAATTAAACTTCTTAAAAATAAATGTATATAACATTACGTAGATGTACGCTGCGTGTGCGATACACATTACGTACACAAAAATTGGGGCTGCTTTCTGTTATAGTCACATGCATGCTGAGGTATCGATATAGTGAAAATATCATAGGCCTATACCTAAAGGTTGATAGTATACAGATGCAACTCTGGTTACTTATAATTGGTATAGGGGATACGTAACGCATACACAAATCTGTCACGTTTGCTCCAGGGTACTCAATGAAACTACATATTCTTCTCGGCAGTAATAGTTTCATGCTGTTCTGCGTCGAGGTTAATTAGATAAATGGCGCGGTTCAGTGGAATGGTTCGCGTGAATGTCGGCGGAGCGCCACCTGGGGAATAAGTCCACAACGACCTAGCCGAACGCGTGTCACGGATGTCCTGTAATCACGAGCATGCATGAATGCCGCGATACTATCTATTACTAGGACGTCGCGCGTTAAGCCCATCGGATTGCCCGAACCTGCCCAACCGACTGACTGCTTCATGAGCTAACAATATCGCTGGAAGAAAATTAATAGTCTTTGTCGTTGGTCGGTGGGCCAACAGATAGATTGGAGTCGTCGTTCTGGGGCGTGTGTGATCCATCAGATGGCGCTAGCGTCGCGTCGCGTCGAGTCGCGCGTAATCGCCACGACCGACCGAGCGACCGAATGCTTTTCATGCCCCGCGCGCAAGCCTTTGTCATGCGAGCGCTCACAATACGCAATTTAGTCGACCGTGAGCGCTGGCTCGCTCCGTCGTCCACCCGCTGTATGCCGTCTCCCTGCCGTCCGCCCGCGCTAAACGCCGGTCGACGCTGAAACGACGCGTTCGGTCGATGTGGCGCGCAACCTGTCATTAAGCGGCGCCCGTCTAATGCGCTGCGACGAGGAAAAAATCGTCAGAATTCATTTCGCGGCGCTAATAAAGCCGGTCGGAGTTAGGCGGGCGGGCCGGAGCGTATAGCTGGGATGATCAATCTCTCTTCGGCGCGGCAACATGTCAGAGCAGGCGCGCCAGTCGTGGTCGGTGGTTGGGCGGTGGGCGCACGACGTCGTCGTCGTTGAATTATTAATAGAGCAGGCAGCCAGCGAGCGACCAGCATCGTTTGACAAGCGACCGACCACTGCTCGCCGGTCGTCTACTGTTTCACGACCGACCGACCGTCTGCCGGTCACCGGCTGCTGACGCTGACGCTGCTGCTGAGGTTGATAGCATCAGTGCGCTGAGACGTCATCACGTCTGTTTACACGCTAAGAAACAGGACTCCTGCTCCCGCTGCTTACGTTTTTGAATATTTTACATTTGATAATCTTTATTCACCAACACAATGTGGTAGATAACAAAACAAAAATATGTAAAACAGTTACTGGGCTATAGCATATCACAGACAAACATAACCTTAACTATAAGAGTATCCTAACAGCTTAACGTACAATGTTGAAGTTCAAGTTTGTTTACAAATTTCTGAAATTTACAGGGAATTATCTCGCCAGATAACTTAAATTTGAAATAAATGCAGCAATCTCCTGCTATATCAGTATTACACGTGCGAAATAATAGCAACCTCTTTGTGACGACGACGACGATGCTAAGATTCGAATAAAATTATTATCCAAGATTATTTTACATCTCACATCCCACCCCGTTGTGACTGACAGTGTCCGTGCAGTGACGCTCGTGTTACAATGAACACTCCAGTCGTTTCTGTTACTTACTTACTTACTTAGTTACTTGTTTAAACTTTTTATCTTAAACAGTTGAAAATCATGACATTTCGTCGTGTGAACTCAAGATATTTTAAGTGCTGTTGCTTTGTAGAATAATAATGTTTAATCTACCAATTTTTAATTTTTTTCACGTGACGCTGTCATGGATTTTAGGGAACATTGCCAACGTTTAACAAGTAGTTTAATGCGGGTGTAACATAAGGTTACTGATTAAAATGCAAAACATAAAAATATATAAAATGTGCGAATTATTTCTAAACTTTTAAAAAATATGAATAAGTAAGGTAATATTCAAACTAATTTACTGTAACTCCACGCACTGCAAAACTCGTTTTAATGTCGGTCATATTTTCCGAGAATGTAACGCGCAATAAGCACATTTTAAGTTCTGAGTCAGTCAGTAAAAGTAAGAAAGGACGGTTTTATGCAATATAACGGCGTACTCAAAAATGCACCGACCGCTTCTCTGTTGAACCTAGGAAATGTTATATAATGCGCGGCATGACAACGCCATTGAAGGTATTTTCTACGGGCTGGAGGAACCAGTAATGAACAAAAATAACAAAATGGAAACAGTAATTATTCAGACACGTCGTGGAAATGAAACGAAGGGCGTCGTCGGCAGGATCGCTGATTGATTAATGTTCGCGTGACCGCTGCCAGTCACAGACGAGCGAAGTCACGCACAGCGAAACTTTGCGTCGCGCCGGAGCGCAGAAAATATCCACGCAGCGTGTAAACACACACGACTTCATGGAAGGCGCGGTAGGTGCACACTGCACAGCAGCGCGCCATTATCGGTCGCCCGATCTGTCCGTCCGTTCGTCCGTCCGTGCGCGCGGCGGCGCACTTACGTCAGCACGCAACACGCGACGCCTCTTCCCTCCTCCCTCTTCCCTTCTCCCGCATCCATGCAGCCATCCATCCTCCACCACCACCATCAGCAGCAGCAGCAGCCGTCCTCGTCTCGGCGCCGCTGAAGCCGCACACACCCCGCGCCACAGCGCCATTGAAGCTTTTTCTAATTTCCGGTCGGTCGAGGCGCCGGGTTGGACCGAGCGATCGCGCGCGCGGCGGGATTAGGTTTCGCGGCGCGAGGACGAGCGAGTTTACGATGGAAGCCGTTATTAACGACGACATGTGCCCGACGGCCAGATAGCTCCCGGCGTCCTAGCTCCTCGCTCGCCCGGGGCGCCGTCAACCCCAGCGTCGCCGGCGGCGCCACGAATTACTGGCCGAAGGACGTAAAGCTTAAGCTTACCCGCCGGCCGGCACGTTCGATTTCTAGTCTGACAAACGGCGCCCGCCTGGTCGCCCGGTCTTTTCATTTCTCTCACTGCAGGCTTTATAATGCTTTCTCTGTTGCTGCTGTCTGAACTATCAAAGCAACGACGGCAGCCTGTTGCTCTGGCAAGTTACCTATACCCGCATCGTTCCGATGACATAACCGCCAGTTGTCTATCTCAATAAACATCCGTGATATCCGTTCACGCCGGTATAGTATGGTATAAGATTATAGTGTTCTCACGATAATTAGGCCTATTATCCCAGCAAATTGAAAGACTTTTTATGCAAATAAATGTATTCAACAAATAAATATGCTGTTATCCTCCAAAAATTTTCATAATAATTCTCTCATAATTTTGTAATCTACTGTAGCTGACCCCTGATAGTCAAACAGGCAACCTGAAAATATAATCCGTCTTTGTTGAGCGCCTTGCGCGAAGATGGGACCCTTGCGAGATACAGTAAATGCTTTTCTTGCTGTTTTCGTTCATTGGTTGCCGTATGGGCTACATGTAACGTCTCTTTCACTGAAATATGCAACATTAATTTTTCAAGCTGGATAATCGTGTTTTGCATTTTGTACCACACTGATGGCAAGTTTATTTAATCAGTCAAAACGTTGAGTGATACCTAAATCGTTATTCAGAAATTTCCTGCTGACCAGGCGCTGCCAAGTCGAACGCGCCCGGCAGCTTTGTCGCGCTCACCTGCTTCATCTAACGATGCTGCTGCTGCTGCTGCTGCTGACGCGTGCAGTAATCTGGCTAATGGTGTTACGCAACTGGATATGCTGCCTTCAGCAACGGGATTTAGCGGCAGTGGCGCCGCCACCCAATAACCAAAGGCATCGAGTGATCGGCCGTCGGAACAAACGCGCCCCGAATGACCCGTGTTTATCGTGCAGATTCAGCCGCTGAGCATGACAGGACGCGGAACAGGCGTGACAGTTCCATGAAATATTGATACAGCTGAAACGCAGCTGCCGGCCAGTAGCAAACACGATTAAGCGTTGATTACCAAAATGACTGCAAAGTGCAAACGAATTACGGCGACATCAAATAAGATTCTGGTTAAATTGGTTTATTTCTTGTTGAAAATTGGCAGTGACCGTCTGTGAATTAGGCCTAACCTTTTTTACGCCCGTCATTAGTTTCAAACAGCAGACCGTGTACTTACATCGGCGTTAAAAAATTCGAAGTGTAGGACACTTTTCTAACATCGATACTTTGTTACCTATGAAACGTTTCACTACATTGCTAAGATTCATCCAAGAGATGTAAAACAGGTTTTAATTAAGCCCCTATAGGCCTAGTGTATGTCGGTGAAAAGTCATGAAAATCGGTTGATTTATGAGCGAATACAAAATGGGCCTTTTAACGGTTTTGCTTAGTGGATGTTCGTTAATAAAGACCACACGTTACTACGAATGCATGGTCCCGATCTAACGAGCTTGTTATACTGCAGTAATCGCTAAATCATCTCGTTTGGTAAGGATGTATTTGGGTAGACTCAGCCTTCTACCCTTCTCGGGACGGTAAACTCAGCGCTGTTCTGCATTCATCGAATGAATCGATGGCTCTGCCGTGTGACAACTCCATAAGAAATGTCACGCCAATTAACGCTAGGCCTAATACTTTCTACAGGGCGCATTATAGGCCTACAAGATGTATTCAGATGAATAATTTAAATACACATAGTATATAGACCAATAATGCGCTCTGTAGATAACTTCTTTCATCAATCGCGTTTTCATTAAAATTCTGTCATAGGCCTTTGGACTCAAACTACGTTTTCCGGACTGATTGTATAACTTTAAATAAAAATATCATGCTCACAGATTTTTATTTTATTCGTTATTTACTTCTTGTTTCGTTCCGCGTGATAGACTAAGCTTGGCTTGTGGCTACCAATATGTGTTTGTTAATTTTTCCGTATTCTTTATCGTAATTTTATTCACCAGGTGTCGCCACAATTTAGAATTACAAACCATAGTGCTCACAAACAACCGTACGGTTTCTACTTTGGTAACTTACAAGCAGTAGACCAAAATGACATTCCTTTACTAGCTCATTCCTGGAAGGCACAGAATATTTATCCGGCAACTCGGATGAATAGCGGTTATTCATCCGGCTGCCGGATAAATATGCGGTTCTACAAGGCCCGGCTATTTGTCTGGCAGCCGTCTTGGGCGGCCTTAGCCTACAGTGGCTTCTATCCATACATAGTGGGCGCAGCTTGCGCCCAGTGAAAAATAGGGGGAGTTTTGATAAGGTTGTAAATCAAAACTTCCCGATATTTTTTACTTCCCTCCTATTTTCAGTGGGCAAACTACACCTCAACAAAACTTTCCTCTTTATTTTTTTACTTCCCCTTTTTTCAATCTGCACCTTTAACAAAAAACTTCGCCCCCTATTTTTTACTTTCTCTCTATTTTTCACTGGGCAATCTACACCCTTAACAAAACTTTCTTCCTATTTTTATTTCTCCCTATTTTTAATCTGCATTTTTTATTTTCCCTATTTTTACTTTTCCCTATTTTTCACTGGGCAAACTACACCCTTAACAAAACTGCCCCTTTTTTACTTTCCCCTATTTTTTAATCTGCACCTTTAACAAAAACTCCCTTTTATTTTCACTTTCCCCTATTTTTTACTGGGCAATCTACACTCTTAACAAAACTTTCTCCCTAGAGGGGAAATAAGCCCAAAATGGAGAGAAAAACTTGAGTCGGAAATTTGGAAACCTCAGCTAAAACATGAGGAAAGTTGCGCCCGATTTTGATTCCAGATTTTGGGGGGATAGAAGCCACTGTTAACCTGTACGTATGAGCACTACCAACTGCCGCAGAGACATGCTCTTACGGCACTCGGCCAACTGACGACGTCAACCCTACCACAGCAAAATGTCACGTGTTGCTTCCAGTCAGTGTAATGCTTGTCACGATTACACACCAATTATGACCAATGTTACAGACTAATTTGAGTATCCAACTGTCGTGGCGATTCAGTGAAATACGCTAATCAGAACACTAACCTCATTTCTAATCCTAATAATAACTCTAATTTGTGTCGATACTGCGATACCGGAATAAAACTGCGAACTTTGATATGTCTCAGAATTCACGGGCGAAAATTTTAACTGGCCCAATTTGTAAAATTCTTCCACCGGATAAATAACCCTGAGGTTATCCGGCGGCCAAACAAATCCTACAGTCAGCGCTTTCCTGGAAGAGTGTGCAATAAAGAAATCATTATTACCTCCACCAAAGTTAATTAAGTTTACTTAAGTTGTGTTTTTTATTGTTTGCATTTATTATTTGTTTCTGTCATGTTTTATGGTGAATAAAGCTTCGTGTGATTTTACGTGATTGATGCCGTTTGCTTATAAATAATTTATCTGTTGGTTTGTTAGCAAGATTAGGCCCTACAGAATATTATGCTCACTGGTTGGAGAGAGATTTGGCCGACATTTTTAGGGAAGGCCGACATAGACATGGCTCAGCATAGTGTGTAGGATCTTGGTGGTAATCCATTTGGGTAACCAGATCCAGGACCGGATTTTCGGATTTCTTTCACCATTAATGCAAGATGAGGTATTATACCTTGTATTTTATTTTTCGGCACTATAAATATTTGGTGCTATAAAAACTGTGTAGGCCTATAAGGCAAATTATTTTACCTATATTGGCGCGTCTGGCGTAAAAAACAGTTGCAGATAGGCATAGACATGCTGCTTATCATAACAAGCACTGGTGACCAGCTGTTTAGCGGTATTAACAACGATGACCTTCAATGACCTTAAACCCCCAAAATAGAGGGTTTTAGTGTTTTTTTGCGATTTTCAACTGCGGGCCCATTTCATGGGTGAATTGCGACGAAATGTCTGACCAAGACAATCTGCGAACAGGAACTGCTAAGGCTGTCGCTCGTTTCATGAGCTTTTCTCAAATTACTTGTTTTTAGTTTTCGTTGACTGCTTGTCTAAAAAACTACTGTCTGCATTGCAGTTTGTTTTATGATTCCATCAAAATGTCATGATAGTTGTATAGCAGAAAATAGGCCACTGAAGAGTGTTATGCCAATTCTTGCAGAAGTTGGCATACATGTAGTAAGAGCTGTTCTTTTCGTCGCAGACTCGCGTTTGTTCCATAATGCTGGAGGAAACAGTGCTGGCCTAGGCCTATTATGTCCGCGACCTGAAAGTCGTCTACTGCGGATGTATTGTTTGCGTGCTCGAAGCCTCGGATTAAGCAGCTTGAACTAAAGAATAACTTACAGATTAACACTCGGGTATAATAATCAAGTAGTGTTAAAGCACGTACACAGCGACGTACATGAACTGAGACGGTTTAGTTTTTTGACCAATAAGCAAGTAAGGCGAGCCCACTAGTCATTAGTTGAAGCGTATATAGGCCCTATATGTGAGCGTATATCGCGTAGGTCACCGACTCCGTTGGATGGTGCCTACTGTAGTGTATTACTTCTTGCGCGTTGGCCAGTTCGTCAAAAACTGAACCGTGTCACTTTATTTCAGTTCAGTTACGTCGTTCTGTGCACGCATTTAAATGTGCACGTGTACGTGAACGACCGGCGGTGAACTACGGTAGCCGGAAATCCTGTGATGACTGTTGTATGCGCTATTATAATGACGTGTAGGCAATTATGTGTATAGGCTGTTGCAGAGCAATTTTTTACACACAAATGCCCACCCACTCGGACAAATCGCCCACCTATTTCAGGCATTTTGCCCAAATGGGTTGATCCATTATTTTCGTTATGCGGTAGAGGTAGTATGCTTACCTCTAATAGATTGAAACTATTCCGTCGTCATCGTTATGAGAGCCTGGTTGGTAACTTGATACGATACCCAATAAACTCGCCTGCAGTAATGTAGGATTTCAGAAAAATTTCCGGAAGTAACACAAACCCCAGACCCTGCTTTAAAAACAGGCAAAGGGGGACAGAAAGGGGCGGAAAGGAAAAATAGATGTAAGGGATAGGGGAAAAGAGGAAAAGGGGAAGGAGAATAAAGTTCATTGGGGATCGGCCACCCACCGCGGAATCATGGTTTGAAAAAGTAGGCGGGGCCGGAAGTTGAAATTTTCCGACATACACTGCAAATTTCTGACAGAATTCAAACAGCTAGTTCCAAATTTCGGATAGCGAAAATTACCGATGTCCCAAATTTAAATTTTACTCCTAAATTTTCCCAAAATGAAAGTTTGTAGCCTCAATTTTTGCATTTTTAAACAAACATTTTTCGACAATTTTTCGACACTACAAAATTTAGGGGGAAGGGACAGGACCCCTTCCGGCAACGACGCAACTGCCCACCTACTAATTTCGGCTTAAAAGTTGCACTGGTCTACTGCGGGCTTTTGCACGACAATCAGACCGTAACTGCCCAGGGTTTTGCCGCAGGACATTAATAGGCCTGCTCAACGGTATTTCAACTAGGCCTATACTATACAAACTGCCACCAGTGTCATACGTTTCCGGCTTGCGTAACTACGGAATTTACATGCTTGGCCTATAGCCACGTAGGCCCCTAAGAGCGTGCACAGAGACAATGAAAATAAAACTGCAAAGCGGACAGAACTACAGAGTTTGACGTCGTCGAAATCCTGCAATGGATCACGGTTAGCATTTTTTTCTTTCGGTCAGAAAATTATCTTTAATCTGCTTTGGAGAACATACCGTAATAAACAATCAGCAGCGCTTGTACGTTGTATAACGCCACTACTTAATAATACGATGATGTTGGCCTATAAAGACAGCAAACGATAGGCCTAAGCCTACATACTTGTACAGCAAGACATACTGTCGTTTTGTAATAGATTTTTTTCCACCAACAAGGTCGTTTTAATATCTTCCATCTATCGTATAAAACCCTAAATAACTTTCTATAATAAACCTCGTAAGAATTCGTAGTCTGCAGGGCTTCAGCCAAGGGAGGGGGTGGAATATCCTTCTCCTCCCTCATCTTCCTCTTTCTTTCTTTTCACCCTTTCATTTCTTTTCCTTCCGATTATCCTTTCGCCATTTTTTTCCTTTTCCTACCCTTCCTTCCCTTAGAAGTAGCACCTTTTAAACCCAGCTATATTAGAGGTCTTGGGAGCGCTGTGAACTCCCCCAGCGGGGTCTGGGGTAGAGCCCCAGCCGAAATCAAATTTGGTGCATTTTAGCCTTAAAATATGACATCTAGTGGCAACAATTTTAACAACTTTTATAAGAATCAAAATATAGTGCAGTTTAAACAATAAATGCTAATAGAGCAAATTGGTTGCCAAATGAACAAGTTAGTCATTATGGCCACTGATAGATGCAAACATTAGCGGCCAGTTGTCTAAATTGTAGCTATATTGTGCATGCTGTTTTGGAGGTCAATAAACTCAATAATAGTCGAATAACTTATTTAGGCTATTTAATGTGATTTCTATGCACATGGACTTAGTGGAGAAAAGTATCGACAATGAGTTGGCCAGCTACGGTGTCTGGGGTCATTGTACGGGGTCTGGGGCAAAGCCCATCCAAAGTCGAATTTGGCGCAATATAACATCTGGCAGCAACAATTCTAATCATTTTTTCTGATACACGAACTTATTAATTAGCAGAGCATATAGCCCAAAATGTTCACTCACGTATATGGGCGCAAGGGTGGGGGGCACACGTCCGCTTCTCCACCTTGGATCCGCCACTGTTGCTGCCCATCTTGGTCTCTAGTGAGCAGGGTGTCTCCAAGCTCAAGGCACTTTTAATTCCCTGATATTATATACGCAGAGTTTTTACGGTTCGCATATTTTGCAGTATGTCCATCTGTAATAAATACAATCAATTGCGTTGTTATTACCGGTATAAATACTTATTGCATATATGTCTTTTTGCCGCCCCTGGAAAGTGCCGCCCGGTGCGCGCACCCCCTCGCCACGCCACTGATTACATGTGACAAAAAGCTCTTTTATTCTCTTATACAAACGAACATTCAAAAAGTCAAAAACACTGACAACACAACGAAAAGTACTAAACGAGACATTTAAGAAGTCCAATCGTGGATCGTGCGTTTGCAAAACAGTTTTCACGGAGAAAATAATGAAAGTCTACAGCCTGCTGGTACGAAAGATTCGCGCGAACGAAGTGGCGGCACAAATGTACGAGGAAAGAGCGCTGCAGATAAACGAATTGAACGACATACAATACAAGTACTCGCGCAACGACACGAAGTCCGCTGAAATTTTGCTCAATATTGTGCTGAAGGGACCAGCTTCCGTCTACCGCTCGTTTCTACGTGCGCTGGAGAATAACAACCAGTTTGACGCCTACCTGCTACTAGCCGACGACGGTCTGTGCAAATGTGTTTTTCCATGCTTTTGTTTTTAAAATGATAAATTTAATTTATGTGAACTACGACGAGCTATTAAAGAAACCAGAAAACATTCCACTCCTGGTGAGGATAAAATTTCTTACGAAATGTTACAGCACCTTTCAAAACTGTCTCTTGGCGTTTTGTTAATTATGTATAATAAGATTTGGCAGGACGGCGTTTATCTGTCATTAAGCCAGTACTAAAGTACGGGAAACCTTCTGAAAGTATTTCGTCTTATCGTCGTATTAGTCTTACATATGTATTTGGTAAGATAATGGAAAAACTGGTAGGCTAACACACAGAATTTCTTATTATGTGGAAAAAAGAAGGTGCTTGCAAAAGTTCAAACTGGTTTTCGTACAGGAAAGAGTACAGTTGATCAATTACTACGTTTGCAGGATACAATAAATAAATAAAATAATAATAAAGGCTTTACAGTCGCAGCATTTATTGACTTTCAGTCGGCTTACGATATGCTGTGGCATAACGGCCTGCTCGTTAAGCTGCAAAGTATCGGTATCACGGATAAACCACTTGCATATATTAGAATTTTTTAAGCAAACGTACTATTCAAGTTCGTGTAGCGGATAAGTTTTCAGCCTCTTTTGCTGTCAAAAATGGAACCCCCCAGGGTTCCATAATCTCCCCGCTTTTTTCTGATAATAATCACGTTTATTTACCACAAAGGCAGAACATAAAAAGCAAAAAAGAAAGAGACTAGAAATTTTGGGCAAAGCCCAACGTGAGTCCGCCCGGCGCCCTAAGTCCGATTGGGGGAAATTGAAAGGGGGGGGCAAAGAGGGAGGAGAATTTCCCCGGCATCAAAGGCACGTGGCCCGAACTCAAATGCATTGGTATACGCCGAGCGCGCTTTGTCGACTTAGGGTAGGTCAACATTAACGCTTATAACTTTGTTCATAGTGGACAGAATTTCACAAAATTTGTTTTGTTCAACGCAGAAAGGATCGCTCTCGTCAATGCCGTTTAGATTTTGTCGCTATCCTCATCGGCTCTAGAGATATTTCGCTCAAACTCGAAAGTTGTCGTAAATCGCACCGATTATTGAACGTTTTTTGCCCTCCCAAATTTTAAGGGGGATGGTACCCCCAAAATTTGTACTTGCGTTAACACCCCAACTCAGAGCCGCGTCAAGTGCCAAAGTTTCGTCGGGCTACACCCCCTAACTCCGAAGTTATAAGCGCTAATTTATTACATTTAAGCCAATTTTTAACCCCCTTTGAAAAAAAAGTTGTAAGGGGGCCCCCGTTCCCGGTGGGGGATACGCTAGTAAGACTTGGTCATTCTCTAGCGCGTGTAAAAATTTGGGGGCGCAGCACCCCCTAGGGGCCGAAATATGACCTTCCAAAAATGCGACTTAGGGTAGGTCAACAATAACGCTTATAACTTGGTTTGTAGTGGACAGAATTTCACAAAATTTTTTTTGTTCAACGCGGAATTAACCGTATTTGATAACGCCATTTAGGTTATGTCGATATCTCTATCCAGTTTAAAGATATTTGCGGTCAAACTCGAAAGTTGTCGTAAAACGTACTAAATTTTGGACGTTTTTTGCCGTCCCAAATTTTAAGGGAAGTGGTGCCCCCAAATTTCGTACTTGCGTTAACACCCCAACCTAGAGCC
>Ga0209367_1007590_pt1 | contig 14918 bp, 13 predicted proteins | sample WorMetLIZISLAND2_FD_187412 | JGI IMG/M metagenome (GOLD analysis project Ga0209367, IMG submission 187412) | Marine gutless worms symbiont microbial communities from Max Planck institute for Marine Microbiology, Germany - Olavius geniculatus... ... | reverse complement strand
CCGACACCAAAGCAGAAGCAACAGCCATGGCCATAGAACGATCCATCGATGGACGAATTTGTCTGAAGGAACGTATGTGGTAAAAGCAGGACTTAGATATCGCCTTAATGTGAGGTCCCAAGGTGAAATTAGAATCAAGTGTAACCCCGAGAATCTTGACTGTGTCAGAAAACTGTATCGCAGAATTCGCTATTTTAACAGGTTTTTAGGCGCTGAGCGGTGCCAAAAAGTATAGCATCAGATTTGGATGGGTTGAGTGCCATGCCGTTTTCACAGAACCAGACATGTAGTGTCATTTTTATCACAGCACGTGCTCAAAATGTTTTCTTGCAGGTCGAACGCGGCGCCAGAAGCGTGAGTCTTTCTGGACTGAGACAGTGCGCAGCAAGAAATCGTGTCCATCTGAGCTGTGGCGGTCTGTTAACGAGCTCATGGGTCGCGGATCCAGTCCGGCCAGTTTGACCATTACTGCCGTTGATTTTCACCGGTTCATGGACGACAAAGTCGCCGGTGTGCGTGCGTCGACGGACGGGGCAGCATCGCCACTGCACTACACAACTGCACTGCTGGGTTGTTCGCTGCACCAGCAGACCACTGACGACGTTGTCGCTGCTGTCCGCCAGCTGCCCGACAAGCAGTCTGCGACTGACCCGATGCCGACACGCCTGATGAAGCAGCACGTGGACGTGCTCGCACCGTTTCTGACAGCGCTTTTTAACCGGTCGCTGTCTCTTGGTGTTGTGCCAACCGTGTTTAAGGCCGCGTACATAACACCTCGACTAAAGAAGCCAGATCTTGATCAATCTGACCTCGTCATTTCGGCCAATTTCCAATTTAACCGTACTGTCGAAAGTGTTGAAGCGTCTGGTATCGCGACAACTTCTCGACCACGTGTGTGTCCACAAGTTGCTGCCGAATCTCCAGTCTGCTTATCGGGCACAACACTCAACTGAGACGGCGGTCCTCAAAGTCCTGTCTAACATTTTGACTGTCGCTGATCGCGGCGACCTGTCGATGCTAACACTGCTCGACCTGTCTGCCGCATTTGATACTGTTGATCACCCGATCTTACTGCGTCGTTTGATGACTTCCCACGGCGTCAACGGTGTTGTTCACAAGTGGATTAGTTCGTACCTCGCCAACCGCACTCAGTACGTCCACTGTCCTGGATCCAGATCAACTCCACTACCGGTGTTGGGTGGAGTCCCACAGGGGTCGGTCGGTCTTGGGGCCGATACTCTTTTTTCTATATACAGCGGATCTCGTAGGCCTACAGATGGTGGAATCCATTATCCTTTGAACTGTATCCGCACTTATACGCCGACGACACCCAGATGTACTGTTTCTGTCGACCTGGGGACACCGACAGTTTACGGAAACGTGTTGCTGACTGTGTCGCTGCCGTCGCTGATTGGATGCGTTCCAATCGACTTCCGCTAAATGCATCCAAAACGGAAGTACTGCTGTGGTGCGCTTTAGCCTATCGACAAAGTCAGCTACCTTCCGATTCGTTAGCTGTTGGCTCTGATCTCGTGTCGCCTGTCAGTTGCGTGCGCGATCTCGGTATTTTTGTTGACGCTGATTTGACGATGCGCGTGTCACACCTTCTGATTTTTTTTTTATTTTTGGCTCTTCCATTACCCGTGGTCATCTACTCAAGCTGATGAAACAGACTAGCCGTGTTAACAGCCGTGCGTTTAGCTTTGCTAGCCGAAGTATTGATGTTTGGAACAGTTTAGATAGCGATGTTGTCTTGGCACCGTCACTGTATGTCTTTAAAAATAGATTAACAAACTTGATTTTATAAATTGTACGTGTAGCATGTAACTTGCTAGGGATGGTGTAAGATGTCAGATTTCTTCTGACCTTCCATTCCTTTAACAGTATTTGCTGCTGTTAATAAAACTATTTTGATTTGATTTGATTTGACGTCGACGACTGCGCTCTTCGACTACATCAGAGCTGGTCGTTCCACGCACTGTGCGTTTTATGTTCTAAGGCCGATGATTTATATCTCATCTAAAACAACGTATGCCACTTCTTATTAGTGATTAATAGTAACCTTGGCTTTATCTCTCGCGGTTTCCGAGATATGGCCGGTTTTCCATTAACTTTTTTATCCTCTCCCGTTTATTTAATCGTCAATTTGAAAATGTTTTCCTTGCACTACATCGTTGAAATTTCGCATGCCCGAGTTTAACATTAATTTATTTATTCGCGAAAAAAATTCCCTTACGATCAAAAGCATCATTTATGACAGACTGACAGACAGACGGCCGACAACCATGGCAATAGCTTGACCGTTATTCAAGTACGGTCGGCTAAAAATCACTAAAACCCCCTATTTTGAAGCTTTTGTGAGCTCGACGAGGGTCGTTCAAATTAAGAGCATCGATGTAAAAGCTCGTCACCAGTGCTTGTTATGATAAGCAGCAATTCTGTGTTTACCTGCAACCGTTTTACGCTAGACATAGCAGCGGCGGTGAAATAACAACTTTTAGGTGGTATCATTCTTTGACGCCCTGGCCTGAGTTATAATTTCCCTCGCTCAGAGTCAGAGACACGAAATTTTGCCAGTAAAACAATCCTTGCGGAAAACCGACAGTAAAAGTTTCGTGATTCTTGCTCGCATTGTTATGACAGGGCTGCAGAGTGTACAGACAGACAGACGAAAGAACAGACAGACGGACGCCTCGACGATAAGACGCGCGAAGCATTCAAGAAGGCATTCAACAAACGCAGCGGACGCGGCTGACGCAAGAAAAACACCCAATAAAGTCAATCAGCGCAGAAACGCTAGAAAATATGCAATGAACGCAACGGTTGCAGCTCACGCAAGCGTTGCAGCGGCCAAAACTCAAGAATAGAAGCTCTTGCATGGCTTGCGTTGAATGGAAAGCGCGCTTTAGTATTATTTTTGTACTCATTTCTTTAAATATTCTACGGTACACGTGAGTTTGTTTATGTTCTTAGTTTACATCATAAAATGTTTGTAAAATAAGCGTGTTCGGTTATCCTGCTGCGTTTAATGTACGTACAACATTATATAACTTTGTACAATCTGGTGTGTTAGTAGGCATACGTGTCACCAAACTTGTTGGGTGAAAATACCATTTTCACATTAAACAGGATGTCTCAAGCTTCAGACTTATTCATTTTGGCGTCGTTTTGATACATTGTCTCTTTTTATGCCATTCTATAGACATTCTCAGTCGTTCCGGTCACATTTTAGGGTAGAATCTAGTGCAAGGTAGAATATTGTATTTTGTAGAGTAATGTTAGTAATTGCAGATAGACATCTTATGTTCTTATGGTGTAATATTTTTGTTGTGCAGTTTCTAACTGACGAATATGGCTGGTGAATGTACTTCAGCAGATGTTGATAATATGTATGCTCCACGAGGTACATACCAGTAGATGCAGTACAGTTATTTGTTTAGCATAAATTTACTATTTTTTATTGGATTATTGTTATTATTTGTTATTATTAATTTTCCATTGCCATATGCATGATAAACTAAGGATTATCATTGTTATAATTTTATTGTTGGTAAAGGTCCATCTATTGGATAGTTCATTGACCAGATGTGTTGAAACTGGTGTTAGTTTATTAGTTTGTAAAATCAGCCATCGTCTGTGTTCTTTACTTTATAACTTGCATATCTAAAAATTATCTATGTTATGTGAGTAAACAGTACAGAGCAATATTATGAACCATAAACGTGTTTGACATGTTTGTTCTGCCAAAATTACGCCTTTTGTTTGTTTGTTATCTGTTTGTTAGAAATCAACATCGTGGAGTTTGTGGAATGCCGTGCTCTGGAGATGGATGAAATGATGCGGTCTGTGTCAGAACCTGTCATTGGAGGCAGTCGCAGCATCATGCAGTTGGTACCTCGACACATGCGACGCCGAGCTGCCAACCACGATGTCCGACGACTGCCGCTGAAAAGACGTCTTGAAGCTCGCAACGAGGTGTTCTGGAACAGTTTACTAGTTTGAAGGGGCGCTAGTTCAAACAACTGCAGGATTAGGGATAAGGTTATGCTTTGTGATATTGTTAGGAATAGGGATAAATTGCATTTTTTTGCTTTGGAGGACCTTGGCTATGGCATCTCTTGCTTATGGCAGCCCCTGGCCATGGCGGAACAGGACTTGACCAAATACGAACTAGTGCCCCTTCAGACTGGTGACCAATCATCATGAATTCTGCAATCTGCATGCACATTTTCTTTGTTTCGCTTTCTTACTGTACTATAAATCCTTGCTGTTGTTACTGTCTGCAGTATCGAAGACAGTATTGTGCTTAGCACTATCGCCATTTTTTGTCTTTTTTTCTCTTTTAACTCATGAACTGCTATACTTAGCTTGATGAAATTTTGCATGATCATGTACTTTGATAACTGCAAGAACTCTGTTGAATTTCAAGGTCAAAAGTCAAGGTCACAGGACTGGATTTTCTGATACTTTACTATTGCGAGATAGGACCATGCTGCCACTAGCTGCTGCTAGGCAGGCTTAGCTACTTAGCTGATAGCTATTGGTCGATGCTGAAGTCATTGCTATAAATATTGCAGTATATCACAGTAGCTACATGTATCATGAACAGATTTAATCTTGATCTAATCCTGCTTTGGGCTTGACATTTTATTTGAGAACTGGCTGTGTCCTACCTGAGGTGACACCTGTCGGCAAACTGTTCAGAAGGATTTGATTTTTAGGTGGATAGGTAGGTAGATTGGGTTTGTAGATTGGCAGCAGTAAACCTGCTGGGTTTATTGGGTATCTGCCTAGGTGTCTCAGTCCTGTTCTTGGAGTGTGTTTGCATATAGATGGCTGACAGTGGTAAGTTGCGGAGATGGGTTTCGCGACGTCATCGCCGACGTCCAAAGAACTTGCTCAAAGAATACGCTCGTCGCAAGAGACGAAACGTCTGGCTGGAATCGCACATCTGGCATGCCAAGCGGTTTCACATGACTGAGAGATGGGGCTATAAGATTCCCAATTATCCGAATGACCGGGGCGAACGTGCTGCATATCGAGATGCCACAATGCGATGTGTGATGATGGTAGGAAAATACTGCTGATAGCAATGCTATTATATTATGCAGCATCTCATAAAAAACACACTGACACAGTAAATAGTAGCCATGAGAACTTAAGCAAAGTTAGGTCTACTGCAGAATTGCAGACTACATATAAACAGTATTTTTCAGTAAAACTTTAAAATCAAACTAACAGCTGCACTAATATTTTTGAAGGTCTAATAAAAATTTTAGGCATGCAGATTTTTTCTAGGGACAGACAGAAACCGGAAACACAGGAATTTTTTGGATCTTTTTTGTCATTTGTTGGAGTTCTGCCATTAGTGATGTTTGGTAATTGACATACTAGCCAATTAGCCAATAGAGTCAGAAGAACACCGAATCATAAATAATAGTATGGTATGTTATTTATGTTTCATGGGTTTTAGACACGATTTTTGCATTACAGAAACAGTAATAGAATTTGGTGCATGATCGTGATGTGTTTCAGCTGTTTTTCATTTGACACTGGCTTTTTATGCATTTAGTGAGAAATGTGTAATGTTCAGACAATGGCAGACTAGAGGATTAAAGGGGTGGATAGGGGGTTGGCTGCCACCCCTTATTGGCGGGATGCATTTTATAAGCAAGTGAAAATTTTGCACAAAAATCATTATTTTTTGCATAAAATTTAACACAGTCCCTCTCCATACTGTACCCCTACCCTATCCTTTGGCATCCCCTTTTACCCTATTCCAAAATTCTGGATTCACCACTGTGTTCAGGCAGAAATGGAATATCTGCTTTTGCCACATCTGATAAGAAATTTTCATATAGAGTGCATTTCTCTTTCTCCATATTTTTTGGTTTGTTTACTCGGAACTTTTGATGCTTTGAATGTTTTGACATTATCGGTTTAATATTGGTTAGGCAGAGCATCAGGTGAATGAAATTACTGCTCCGGCGATGCCAGATGTGCAAAATAACATTTAACAATTGCTCTTCCTGTCAACTAATAGAATAGTTTGAGCATTGAGTCAGGTTCTTGGTTTGTGTGTCATTGGCATTATGTGCAGGATCTGTCATATTACTGCTGTATTGAGCTCACTGGCCAGCAGCAGTACTTGGTCGACTCACTTGCTCGAATTACCAGCCAGGACACTGGCGAGTTTCACTTTTATAACCAATACTGTGTACATAAATGTATTTTTTTGTGCTGGAGTAATAAACGTGTTAGAGATATTAGTTAGTTATGTAAGCATATTATCGATCTGCCTGCCGCAGTTGATACTGTTGATTACCCGATCTTACTACGTCGTTTGATGACTTCCCACGGCATCAACGGTGTTGTTCACACGTGGATTAGTTCGTACCTCGCTAACTGCACTCAGTGTGTTCGCTGTCCTGGATCCAGGTCGACTCTACTACCGGTGTTGTGTGGAATCCCACAGGGGTCGGTCTTGGGGCCGATGCTCTTTTTTCTATATACAGCGGATCTCGTAGGCCTACAGTTGGTGGAATCCTTTGAACTGTATCCGCACTTATATTCCGATGACACCCAGATCTACGGCTTCTGTCGACCCAGGAACGCCGACAGTCTACGGAAACGTGTTGCTGACTGTGTCGCTGCCGTCGCTGATTGGATGCGTTCCAATCGACTTCAGCTGAATGCATCCAAGATGGAAGTACATACTGTGGTGCACTTCAGCTTGTCGACAAAGTCAGCTACCTCCCGATCCATTGGCTGTTGGCTCTGATCTCATGTCACCTGTCAGTTGCATGCGCGATCTCGGTATTTTCATTGACGATGACCTGACGATGCATACCCAAGTCACTCAGACATGTTCGAAGTGTTATGCTGCCCTTCGACAACTACAAAGCATGTGTAGATGTGTGTCAAACAATGTGATGCAGTTGCGCATCGTGGTGCTGGTGTTTTCCAGGCTTGACTATGGCTCCGCAACTCTTGCTGGTCTTCCGAAGCAACTCATGGACAGGCTTCAGTCTGTGCAGAACGTAGCTGCATGGCTGATCTTCAAAGCTTGTCGTCAGGTCCACATTCAGCCATTACTGCGCAGATTACACTGGCTTCGGATGCAAGAACGTATTTCGTTCTGGCTGGCAGTGCTGGTGTATCGCTGCCTCCACGGCTCTGTACCTGGCCTCAGATCTTCAGCGCGTGTCATACCTCAACGCACATCGACAACTGCGCTCTTCAACTACATCAGCGTTGGTCGCTTCACGCACTATGCGTTTTACCATTGGCGACCGCACCTTTCCAGCAACTGCTGCATCTGTCTGGAACAGTTTGCTGGAGTTGGTCTGGTCATATCCGTCGTTGCAAGTTTTCCGCAGCAGACTGAAAACCGAACTTTTTGCTTGGTCTTACAGACATGACTAAGAACGTCTCATTGCGCTGACTACTCTTCAGTGTTTAGGCTTATTGTTACGTGTCCTTGTAGTCTTAGGAATTAACGCCTCACTAAAGTTTATTCGTTTTTCATCATCATCATCAACAGATGGCATGATGTAGTGGTAATGTATTGAGTCGAGTTAACGAAGTTGCTTTACAGCGGGCCCGGTTAGTACTTGGATGGGTGACTTTCTATGGGCAGGTAAACCATTTTGGTACATAGCTAACCAGCTAGGTAGACTCAGCCTTTTGCCCTCTGTGGAATGGTAAAATGAGTACCAGCTTTCGGGCTGAATAGTAATAAATAGGGATGGTTAGTGTAGTACTGTAGCTGCCCGTTTTGGTGGATCTGAGGTTCAGATCGGTCGGTCTGGTCCAAAGGTCGGCAGCCGCCTGGCGCTCCAAGGTCGGCAGCCGCCTGGCGCTCATGCTGCTCTGACCAAACGAACCAGGTGAAATCTCATAGTGGCAGTTCCCTGCTACGAAGACAACACCATAAACATTGTTGCAGGCTATTGCTGTTACTATAGTACTCGATTTACATACCCCGGAGGGATGAAAGTCTGAGTTGACCTTGATGTTGGTTATACGGGGTGGGCCAAAAAAACGCGGCACTTTTCTTTTGTCCATATCTTTACCAATTATTGATCGATTTTCAAGATTTTTTCTCTGGCACACTTCGCGGACAGTTTGCAATAACGTGATTATTACGTATCCCACCACACCGTAAATGCATCTCTACACTACCTTGTGAAATATCAATGAAAGCAAAACCAGTGCAGTCCTAGTGCAGGAGTGTGAGTTTTTTGTGAATATATTGACATGCATGACATTGCAGAGTTGTTCGTGTCTGCAGGGCCAACATTTGGAGCAGTTTGTTACCTCAGTGGCACAAGACAAGGTCAGACTGTAGTCTATCGTGACAACTGTTATCCATTCCATGCACTGGGTGAAGTCACATTCTTTTGGCGACCACTGACCACAGTTCCATGCAATATCAGTGGGAGTGTTGTGGCAACTAGACAGCTGTGGATATGGTCTCATCCAGCATGCTTTGCTGACGTCTTGGCGGAACTAAAGAAAGTCTTTCATCTCTCAGAAGCTGACTGTCAGTCATTGCCTTTGATGTCTGGCAGCTCCGACGTTCAGAACTCAGAGACTGAGACAGTGGTCGGGATGAGAAAACGGAAGAAGAACAAAAAGAAGAAAGGTCTGGATGATACCAGCAGTGCAAAGCGTGTAAAGCTAAGAGACGATGGCATGGTTATTATGAGAACCACTTCTGAAGAGAGTCCTGAGTCTTGTGTTGATGGTCAGCATACTCCAGTTTGTCAATCTAAGCCAGTTGAACTGTTGACTGATACGACTACAGCCTCGTCTTCAGTAACGTCTGTTCCTAATATGAAATTTGAATCAAGAAATCCAGACAGCAGCAACGGTAGTGCGAAGGCCAAGACAATGAACGTTCAACAGGGAGATACGATGCATTTATTGAGTAAGACGGACTTGGTGCAAACTGTTTATGAAAATGGCAAAGTCCGGTTGGAATCTCTGAAGAACGATCTTTGTCGGTTTCGACTGATTGGTCCAAAGGCTCATCGTATCATTGTTGAAAGTCTTTGTCTTGCGGAAACCTCGTTTTTTGATGTGTCCGAGAATGGAGCTGCTAATACCATAGATGTAATAAACGTTTTTTAATTAATTTTTTTCATGTTTCTTATTTTTCCAACATTGTTTATTTGTTTAAAAAAGTTTGCTCAAAATTTTATTACTAGAACTTCGAGAACTATATATGTAACCACAGAAACGAAATTTAGGGCCGTAGTTGTGGTAGTTTACTTAGTTAGTCTAGTGATGCATGGTCTTATGGTCGAGTTCAAATTGAATTTTATGTTCTCTTACTGTCCATTTTCAGTTATACTACCCGTACATCATTCGGCAAGAGGTTGAAATAATTATGGCTAATGTTATTTATTCATTGTTTTTAAGTGTTTTTATATTCTGCATACGTTTTTACATTTTTTAGCTTTTTTATTTTTCTGGAACATTTTTTTACATTTATGGCCAGGCCGAAGGAGAGCCACACCGGGGCCTGGGAAACATTCTTGCAGGGCCCTTTTTGGATGTTGTCTGGGGAGCAGGCTAGAATACTGAAAACATTTATTCATCCAAGAAATAGTCAGATTTGTTGAAAAATTGTCATCATAAAATAACTGATGACCGACGTAAGCTCAATTCAGATGACCAGTTCTGTTGCCGAACATATAGCAAATGTATTCTTTGAGCGATGGTGGGGCTCCCCAAACGTCTGGGGTCTTGGGAAAACTTTCCCCTTACTCCTCCCCTCTCAACGGGTCACTCTGTGAGTGAGTGAGTGAGTAGGGTTTAACGTCCCACCCGACACAGTATAGGTCATTTCGGGGACGGCCTTTTCAGGCAGAATGCACACAAACACATAATAATGGAACAGTAAGTTTAACCTTTACAGAAACACAAAATACAAAAAAGCTAAACCTAACATCGTAAGAACTCCATTATATGCATGCGTATGTAATTAACATAATGTTAGTTCTAATAATCTTCCCTGTTATCCTCCAGACAGACATCAGTGTGATAATGCTGTCTATTGGAGGACAGGGATGTCGCTCTGTGGCTGATACGGGCACATGTCTTTTGCAGGTGTCCACGAAGGTCTGTCGCCGCTGGTGGGATGATTACATAGTCACGGAGCAAGGGTTAGCAGAGGCGGTGCATCAGGCTGGCAGCTGGCGGCAGATGTCTCAAGTACAGAATGCCTCAGAGCTGCCTCCGTCATCAGTGTATGGACTGACTGTCCGAGATCCTCGCCTCTTTCTGCCCCAGCGCCGGACTTTACCATCTTACTCTGCACGTGGTGAGTTGACTTATTGGCTGATTTATATTTTATTTTATTGTCTTCATTATAGCGGTAATTTACAGGGTGGGCCAAAAATGGCACCATTTTTGTATGCCTTATAACTTTACCAAATATTAACCGATTTTCAAAAAAAGATTTACTGTCAGAATCACGAGACGGTTTGTACCAACACTATCACTGTTATGATTCCACCAGACCTCAAGTGTGTCACTACACTACCTTGTAAAATGTCAGTGTTTTAAGAGTAGCAATTGAAACAAGATGATATCTGTAAAAATACATTTTTAGAGTTAACAACAGAAACAATGTGTTTGTTGTCTTAGTTTTTGTCTAAAAAGTCACATCTCTCAGTTTTCACATCAGATGTTCAGTATGTCCGCCTTATTGCTGGACGACGCATCTAAGTCGGCAACGCCACTGACCAGTGGTGCAATTAACCAAACGCTGCGACAGTTTGCCCCACTCAGCGACAATGGCTTTTTTTTAGCTGGTTGACTGTCGCGAATTGTCAACATTGATAGGCTATCTGTTGCAGGGCTTCCCGAACGGCATAATCAACTGGATTTAAGTTGGGCTGTTTAGGGGGGACCACATGCTAGGCTCGATCAGCGTTGATCACGCAACTGGTCAGTGGCGTCGCTGGCATGAGTGTGTTGTCTGACATTTCACAAGGTAGTGTAGCAACACACTTGAGGCATCCTGGGATCTTTGGTGATAGTGTTATTACAAAATAATTATCTCCTGATTCTGGCAGTAAAAAATTTTGAAAATTGGTTAATATTTGATGAAGTTAAAGCATATAGATAAAATGGTTCCATTTTTTGGCCCACCCTGTAAATTGCACTGTTTATAATGCTAAGGACAGTGGCTTGGATAAACACTATGAGATAAATGCAATGTTAAAATTGTGTTTTAAGCTAATGCCAAAAGCCATTGAATTGAAAGTTGCTACAGCTCTCAGTCGGTGTGCATATTGTCGGATTATCGGAAACCCAACAAAGAGGATTAAAGCACAGAACTGTGAGTAAGTAAGTGAGTGAGTAAGCAGTACCATACATAGACTGAGAGGCCATTTTTTGGTTATAATAATGTTAACTTGGCATAGCTTGCCGAGTGCAATTTCAGTCACACAAATGTTATATTGTCACCATACTGTGAACTAAATAATGATAACAAACATGGGTATAGTGAGTACTAAAGCAGTGCAGATGTGTATTGCTGAATACTTTCAAAATTTATCATTGAAGATGGCAGTTGTGTGATGGGTAAAGTATGCTGTGTTTGTGGTGTTATGCTGTGAGATGGTGAATATCCTTCTACTGGAGTAAAGAATGTGGATGTTTTGTCAAGTTCGTCTCCACTGTGGGACAGAGCTGTTCGCGTTGAAGTTCAGCAGACCATGATGTCGACGGCCGAACTGAACCGTCACCGCTCCAAATGCCTTCTTCCCGGTAGGTCTAGATTATACATTGTTTATGTGAGACTAGAAATGCTCCGAGAGCACAACCAAGCCAAAATTGTTTTTCGCAGTGTGTGATGCAGAACTGAGATTATTGGGCTGGTGGATTGCTGTGCAGATGCCCTGTCGTATCTTGTCAGTCAAATAGTCATTTGCTGACTGGTCAGCCTAATTATCGCAACAGGCAAAAATTACGGTACCTGAAGTTTGCCACTATCGTGCAAAAAAGGTGCAGCTCAATAATCTGAAGGTTTGATAATCTGAAGTGAATTATATAACCAGCAATAAGGTCAACTCAGCCTTCCATCCCTTTGGGACAAGCAAATCGAGTAACGCCCTGTCTGGCTGGGGTTAATGTGTGGCCCGTACTTCAGCTGTGTTGGGTGGCAGGTAAGACTGACCTTGTGATTCCATATGGCAGGTGACGCTTCGTAGCTTTGCGATAGGTTTTCCATAAAGAACTATACACAACCTTTGTCCTTTAACTTTTTTGAATGCTGTGCTCATGTGTATATTGTCAGGTTCTGTGCCAGACCTTGGTAGCAAAGAGTCACGAGTTCCAGTTTTACTTGTTCAGAACTCAGCTTTCCAGAACACGTGCTCTCAGCGTCAACTACACGGTGGTAGTGGTGGTGGACCTGGTCTGGACTTTGGTGCTGGTTGGGACATAATCCTGCCGGCTGGCTGGTCAATGGCGTTCTGGATAGCTCTGGTCTACCGCGGTGCCAAAGCAGTCGGACTCCAAGACCAACGCAGGTTGGCCTTCGAGGCCGGGGAACTGACATTCCCAGACTCCTTTCCTGACACCCCCGCGGGTGCTGAGATGAGCTCATCCAGGGCTGCCGAACTGCGTTCAAAGTATGACCGACGTCCGCCGGCGAAGCGATGCAATTACAACAAGATGGGGGTGTCAGCGCCATTTCACTGCCCATGGTCGGAACTGGTTCAAGGATGGGCTCGGAGATGCTGTGAAGATGGAAAAGTTGGTGATATCGATAGTGACCAGTTGTTCTACTGCGTGCGAAAACGCAGACTTCTGCGGCTGTTGGAAGATATGTGTGCCGGTGTAACAAAGTCATCCGGGCGGAGTAGTGTTTGTGGACGTACCACTTCAGACAGTGTGCTGACAGAGCTGCGGCAGTCCGGCCGTGCCATCGTGAAGGTATCTGTTGCTATGCTGGGTCGGGGTGCTCCCAGCCAGTTCTCACTCATCTGCCTGCCAACAGCTGACGACGTCATGCTGCAGACTAGAAACAGATGCTGTCGGGACAGTGTCAGAGAGCCAATGGAACCTTTGCACCGTTGCAAGTCTTCAGACACCGGTTTGACCCCTGCCACTACCAGTGTTCTTGGGTCGGCAGATCGACCAACCATTGGCTTTGCGGTGGTGGGTGGTTTCTCACATGCCACTGCGAGAGGTCACAGTGTCGGTTTTGTGTCCGCCATTGCGCTTGCAAAGTTGTTGGAGCAGCAACTGAACGCGGCCAGCTGTAAGCCTTGTGCAGTAACTGTGCTTGTTCGCTGTCCTCACTCGCTGCAGTATCGGCTTGCTGCGTTGCATGTTGTTGTCTAGTGCCGGTGAAATGACCCAGAGTGTTTGTTTCTATTTTGTGTGTGCAAAAAACTAAATGCTGCTGTCATTTCAGTTTAGTGATGTTGTGTCAGGGGAGGGAGTAACTGCCCCATCTCCCTCCCCCAGAAAACTAAATTATAGCCTGTTTGGAAGCTTTTTTGTTGGGTTAATTTTCTTCCAAAAATACAAAATTTGGGACTCAAAGTACCCGTTATGGCTTTTTGGAAGAAATTCATGATCTGACCGTTTTTTTTCTGCATATAGTACTGTGATCGTTTGCACAATGAATGCTGCTCAGTAAGGGGGGATGTTTTAACTCACTGAGTCAGGATTTCAAACAACACGTGCCCCATGAAGGCTTGAAGACATTGTCCGAGCAGACAACTTGGACTAGCAAACATTTATAGTTAAGATGAGAATTCAGGAAAATCTGAACTAATTTCAATGAGTATACTGAACAAGTTAAATCGCAAAACATTAAGCAACTATATTTGCAGTTTTTGCTTGTTCTATGAAATAACTGATGCATTTTGTCATTAATGAAGAACGAATATGGCCCACTGCTGCTTGGCACGTTTTTGTAGTGAGTGCTACATGTCTAGCTGAGTATGAGTCTGAACTTAGACTGGTTGATGTTGATCCATTAGCATCAGCATATTCTCACTGTTTCTGTTTGACCGAATCAGTCTTCTAGAGTTAGTTTTTAGTCAAGGTTATTCCAGTCTCCAAGAAAAACTTTTGGGAATCCTCATGGCAGTACTTTTTATAAGCCCGTGTATATTGTCAAGTTATGATGAGATATTTAGTGGCGGCTGAACAGTAGGGCTGGAAAAAACCTCGGTTTTTGGAAAAGGTGTTAGGGTTTTTTTAAGGTTTTGGTGTGCAAAGAGGACGGAACACAACTTTTAAGACCCAGGAAGAATATCCTGTTCAGTGTTCACCATTCTTCATGTCGCATCATTTTTTGTTCAACGAGTGCCTTAACGTCCCAACTCAAAAATGTGATTATAGTGTGAAATTAAATGCTATTTGTATCAAAGCTAGATTTTCGAGCCCTGCTGAGCAGAGCAACAGCAGTCGATTAATGTTCATATCGATTCGGTTTCGATCCACGTTGCGCGTTCAGTGTTCGGATGAATTCTTTACGTTACCGTCATGTTTCTCATAGACATTCAAGCATTTGTTAAGCTATGCATGAATACGTTTCACCAATTTGAATGCTGTTGAGTTATTTAGTCATTTTGTGCAGCGAGATTGAAACGGTTTCATTAGCCTAAATTGAACTTCTTTTCATCTTCACTATGTCATTTAGATCTCATGGGCGGCGCCAGAGGGGGGCCCCTTGCCCTTGCCCCCTTCCCCTAGCTGCCCTCCAAGAAAAATTCTGATACTGACAAAGTGTCTTGTAGTAACCATACGCATGCTAATGTGTGACTTATCAAGCGTCATTTTTGCAAGACAACACACATCAGATATCTGTGATTTTTTTGCATTTCCAATTACTAAAAAGCAGGCAAATTTGCGGCTTCCATTGCATTTCCAGAAGCTAAAAG
>Ga0209367_1007589_pt1 | contig 14919 bp, 10 predicted proteins | sample WorMetLIZISLAND2_FD_187412 | JGI IMG/M metagenome (GOLD analysis project Ga0209367, IMG submission 187412) | Marine gutless worms symbiont microbial communities from Max Planck institute for Marine Microbiology, Germany - Olavius geniculatus... ... | reverse complement strand
AGGGGGGGGGAACTGCCTTCAAGATTTTGCTGAAACAAAACTGTCTGCATTTAGACTGTTATGCTGCAGTATTTTTACTCTAGTTCTCATTGGTATTATTCATCTTGTTACTTTTTTTGTCAGCTGTTGTGTTATATTACACAAAATGTCTTGAAATAAAAATTATTATTTTCCGCGACCCTACTTTTACTCTAGATTGCAACCGGAAACAAACATTTTTCTGGCCTAAATTAGGCCCTAGTTGAAGCATGAAACACTAAAAGTACCATAAAGCACTTGGACACCAACTAACTGTTGCCAACTTCCGAAAAGCGAAACAGTTGTGTTTTGCGACACAGATGGCTATTGACTGAACTAGACAAATATGGCGGCCTAGGGCCGACAAATTATGCGGCCGTCCGCATAACGCTGCAATTGGCACACCGGTTACTCCTGCCTTGAGAAACGTTCACGCCACTGGTTTTTCTACGCCCTTTTGTTGTCCAGATAGGATCCCATGCGGAACAGACAGACGAACGGGCAAGATCAGTAAATAAATGCGGCCTATTAGGACGGCCGCATAATAAACATTGATTAACACTAGAACGCCTGAATGGGTCATTTTTGACCTATGGCGATGTTTGGCTGTGTGCCGCCAAGCACATGGTAACCACAGAAGGTAAATATTTTACGAGTTTTATGGCGTTTTGAGGTAGAATGCGTAGCAAAATTTTTATAATTTTTTTTTCTGAAATTTTAGCAGAGTTATATTATCAAATACCCAGAATGCCCGAATGGGTCATTTTTGACTCATACCATAATAATATGTAAATAAACAGCGTGCAATGCAGTTTTTCCGAAGTTGTGCACTTTTTGCGCATAAATATGTAAATATTAAGATAACAGTCATTGACTTGATTATTTACTTACTAATGTTACTTACTTATGACGTCATCATGACCGTGCCAGCGGCTTACCGGCTTTGGCCTGAAGAATTGCATTACAAGTCTGTAGCAAGTTGTCAACAACACACTCCGTGCTACAAAGTGGACAGAACGTTGCAGTGTCGGTTTTACAGCACAATTCGCGCAAGCGCAATAAGTTTGAAATCGAATTGTAGTTTGCCACTGACCAGAAAAAAATGCAAGAAAGCCTAGCTGTATCTCATCACTGTAGATTATCGAACCTCGGTTAGAAAAATAAAACTCACCCATAAAATGAATACTAGCAAATAAAATATAATTAAAAGTTAGTCATCTACTGATGCAAGTTGCATGAGGCCAAAATCGAGGCCGAGGCCACTTGTTCAAGGCCGAGGCCAAGAGCGGGGTCAAAGGTAGAACTATAAAAGTCACAGTGACATCGTAAGCTCCATAAAGTCAACAAGGCCAAAGTAGTACGGCCGAGGCCAGGCCGAGGCCAAATATATATACCAAGGCCAAGGCCAGTTTCGACGCCAAGACCGAGATCAAAGCTAACATTTTGGCTTTGAGACTACTTTGGCTTTCTGAACTTAACATTTCTGCATGATAGTATATGCGAATATGCCAAGGCCAATCCCAAAACCGCGACAAGTTGGAGACCGTGGCCAGAAAAACGAAGCCCAGATCGAGGCCAAAGCCAATTGTTCAAGGCCAAGGTCAGAACTAATATCAAAGGTTAAACTATAAAAGTGACAGTAACAAATATGTAAGGCCGAGGTTAAGGGCAGTTTCGAGGCCGAAACCGAAACCAAAGCTTACATTTTGGCCTTAAGACTACTTTGGCCCTCTGTACTTGACATTTCTGCATGATAGTGTATGCGAATATGTCAAAACCAATTTCAAAACCGCAACAAGGTGAAGGCCGTGGCCAGAAGAACGAGGCCCAGATCGAGACCAAAGCCATTATTGTTCAAGGCCAAGGACAAGACTAATATAAAAAATAAAACTATAAAGTGATAATAGCATCGTAAGATGTATGGTGATAACAAGGCCAATTGTGCACTACAACCGAGGCCAGGCCAAAGCCACATGCACAAAGACAAGGCCGAGGCCAAGGTCGAGGCCAAAATTACGGCTTATAGGCCGAGGCCGAAACCAAAGGCAAATTATTATATTGATACCACCTTGGCCTCGAAGAACTGACATCTTTTTTTGATAGTATATAATGCGACCAAAGCCAGAACTACGAGGTTGAGGCTGATGCCAAAAGGACAATTAGGCCAAGATTTAGACCGAAGTCAATTGTTCAAGGCCGAGGCCAATACAACTATTAACGTGAAAGTGACATCGTAATATTTATGGTAGGACTGTGACTGTGAGTCCAGACTGTGGCTAAATGCTGTGGTCAAGGCCTAGGCCGAGGCCATTGTTTCGAGGCCGAGGCCAAAATTTTGGCCTCAAAATTACTTTGGTTTGCAGGACTTAACATATCTGCGTGATAGTATGTAAAAACACTTAATTGTTTGTTACAGAACCTTACCTGCAACCAACAAAATTGCATGGGTCAAAAATGACCCATTCGGGCGTTCTAGGTATAAGGAAAAGCCGGGCGTTCTAGTGTTAACAACACGAAGTACTACACATGTACAACCAAATATACTTATGGACCTAATTGGCAAGTACAAAGCAACAGAACTGAACAAAAGTTTCAGTTCAATTGTGTCGAAAACTATGCTAGGGCCTGTATGCCTTACGAAAGTGATACCCCATTCACACGATCGACCAAACATCGAGCAGCTAGCTCGACGTTCTATGGTAATTAGCATACTAATTAGGAGGGCGGGCTGGTTGTAACTGGAAGGCCTATATAACAGCTGTGATCAGCTGTGGGCTAAGAGCCTAAGCCTAGGCCTACATTTGAGCCAGGGGCGGGGTTCCATTAGGCCTGCTTGAGCCAGCTCGACGTTTGCTCGATGTTTGCTCGATCGTGTGAACGAGGTATGACTGAACTGAAATTAACGACAGCTCGTTAGCGTTGCACGGACTACAAATTGCGAACGAACTGCCAATTCAGTTCATTTCAGTTCATTCCATTTCGTTTGATCCGTACGCCCCTTAATAATGTATGTATACACGGTGAATACACGAGGCGATCGTTGCCGAGACTGGTCATGACGTGTGTCGCCGTGACCGGTCGCCTGTAGTGAATACACGGGGAGCTCCTAGTGTATTCACTACAGGCAATTGTCGACAGACCGGCGATCAGCGATCTCCACATCGATCGCCCAAATTAAACGTGTTTAAAATTTAAATCGAACAACCAATATGGCGACTGTTGCTTCCGCGTATTCACGTCAGGCCACGGTTGTGGCGATCGTTGCCTCGACGATTGCTTCGTGTATCCACCACATCAGTATCAGTTGTTGTGTCACAGTCAGTTCTCAGTACATGTCAACCGGCTGATCGTCGACCGTTTTCGACACAAGCACTCCGTCTTCTTCCACCGTCACCGTCTCACGTCCGTTCAGCACGTTCCTGGCAGAACCAGCGCAAATCCGTGTCATATGAACGACAAAGTTCAACATCGGTATGCCAGGCCTATTGAGAATACAAGGCCTAGCCCACTTGTAGACTTGCCAAACCTGCCAAGGACAATGGGATTCGAAGGCGAAAAGATTATAGTTACCCACCAGTAACGTATGTATTACAGCACAGGCAATTTTGGCAACTATGGGAGATAAATACAATGTAATGTAAATAGACTTGAAAGTTCCATAACATTCACAGTAACGGCTGCTGCACAATGGTATTTTATGCAAACCTACTGCGGCCACGTTTAGGCCTACTTAACAAAACTGCTATCAGCGAAAACAACTTTGAAAATGTCGCCAAGAACGCGTTTTTGCCATTTCTCCAATCTACAAAACTTATATAGGCTTGGACCTGACGATTTTTAACAGCTGTCTCGTTTTAATGCATAAACAGGCTAACGAGATGAATTTGATGCCATAAACAACTTGCAAGAAGTTGCATTCACTCACGTCTTGGTGACGATCTTTCGTCCGTCGACGGTTTTCGTCGACTCGGCGACTGTTCGGTAATCTCCGGCGTCTGTCGGGCCGCTGAATACCGAGCCTCGAAACGACGTCACCATTCTGTACACACGAAAACACGAAACTTTTCTGTCGGCATATAGACTACCTGTGTTTGTACCCCTTTGCCGTATGGTGATTGATGACAGACCCATGGTGTACAATTAAGACCGAGCACAAAGCTACTGCTCAGAAGAACATCCCAGACACCTTTCTGCGAGTCATCTTTTTCTATAATTTGTAACAAAACTTCAAAAACGACTCAAATATGCAATTAACGATGATCTGTAGGCATGTCTGAAAATGACAACAAATAAAACTTAAACAAATCTAAAATGATGACTTTTGTGGTTTTTTAGATTTTTATTTTTAAAAACCTTTTAAGACCTAGGCTTTCTAAACTATCTTCTAGCCCTCATAATTATGTTGAGGAGATAACGTCATGGAGCTAGTAATCAATCGACGTACCCTTTAGCCGGTGATGGTGCTGCTTTGAGGACGACTGTAGACGCTGGTCGAGCGAAGCCCGGGAACGAGTGTTCAAACCGACGATCGTCATTCAGAAAACGACTGATCACTCGATCACCTGCGCATAATAAAACGAACTGAGAAGCTCCATAAATTTAATCAAATTACTGCAGTCATTTCGTGGGCCAACTGTTGACGTTTCGACAATTAGCTAAACCTACTGCCAAACAGTCTCCAAATCCGTCGAAACATTTTAACAGGATGTGACGGACGACTGACAGATAGACAGAAAAACAGAGAAGAGTGTAGCTGTAAGCGGAATCAGAGGCGTCGTGGGTTAAAAAAGCACGGTAAACAGTTATAATTTTCCGACAGATAGGCTACTGCAAATTTCTGAGAAAATTTTGACAAACAACATCAAATTTGCAACACAGGAGATTACAAGTACGCAAAATTTCGATTTTGCGGGAATTTTCCTTCAAATGTTAAAGATTTAAGCCCTATTTTTTTTAGTTTTGGACAAAAACTTTCACAAAACATTTTTCGACAATTTACCGACAGCTTAGAATTTAGGGAATGGAATTAGTTGTTCCCCTCTGGTACCTGGTGGCAGCGTCACTGAACAGAATCGCTTGCGCTAGAGCGATTCCGTCGAAGAACTACAGCTGCCCAACACGTGACAGCTGTAGCGGCAAGGTAACTTGAAGGTGTAGACTACTGATGGAGAGCATGATCGTTGTAGAGCCTACGACGACCTTGCAATGTCCGCTCCCGTTCAGCATCACTCAACTGATGCGGGCGGCCAGCTGCTGCAACCGAGCGTAATCAGCTTGCAGATATTGAGTTTCGAAGTTTCTTCGCTGACACATTCTGTTGAAAAATTGCAATAACGCGATGATTAAATAGGGCCTATCTCACCATCACAACTTATCCGCGCCGTAATCGTCATTACGTCAATCATCATCACCATCCGGTCGCTGATCCACCCGTCCGGCCTGGCGATTATGCGTGGTTTTCATCCAACGCAATGCACGCGAAGTACGCAACGAATGCAAAGAACTCAGCCAACGCAACGACCGAAAAGCAAGCAGAGAAGCGAGCGGTGATTGAGTCCGCTGCGTCACTGCTGCGTTTGTTGCGATTTGTTGCGCTGGATGGAAGTTACGCTTTAATGAGCGCTGACGCCGTCAGACGGATAATTTTGATCGTCAAGGTAGTATTATTAAGAGATCGGTGGCATGATGCATGGCAGTAGGCTAGGCAACTTTGTTACCGCAACGCATTATTATCTGGCGATATTTTTTTGGCGCGCCGATCGTTCAACTATTAGTTTCCGGCGGCGTCATTAATGAAAATTTGTTGCTGTATTTCACAAGGTAGTGTAGCGGCGCGGATAAATTGTGATGGTAAAATAGGCCTTATTTAATTATCGCGTTATTGCAATTTTTCCACAGAATGTGTCAGCGAAGAAACTTCGAAACTCAATATTTGGCGAAGATACCGCCCAATGGGCCCATAGACAAAATGTTGGAGTCTTACTTTTTTGGCTCACCCTGTATAATAATAATAAAAATTGTTGTTTAAAAATCGCTATAACGGTTAGCCTACATGTTGTCATAGCCTATTGCTTTGCTCTATTACGTAGCCTAACTTTCTATTCTGTTTTATAATAGTAAATCTAGGCCTATATGAGTTTAAAGTTTGTCATCAGAAGTGGGCAATAAACGAACGTGATGACGATGAATAATGTCGCGTGATGGGTAAACTAACACTGTATGTAAAGCTACACACACCCATTAATTAATCTTTTAAAGCGTTAAAAAGGAATACACTGCAGTCACAGGTGGAAAAGACGACGCGTGTCACAGACAAAATCGAAAGTGTTCAGGGCTAAGTCTGTGCGTCGACATGGGTTTTACCCAACGTAACATACATACAACAGGCACTGCTTCAGCAGCTGACAATGAAATTCCAGTAGTTTCAATCATGGCGGACGAAGATTGCGATGTTGGTAAGATAGTTACAAAGTTTTTTCTCGAAACTTGTCGACTAACTCCGTGCCGAAGGGAATGCGATGTAGAGGCTGCAGCGTTGTGCGCCGACATAGCTGGTAGACATCCAGATACCGACGAAGAAGCCGAAGTCATTCCCCTAATAACAGGAAGTGTTGCTGAATTCTACATCGAACCGATGTTACCGCTTGTCGGTGATATTGATCTGATGTGTCACTGGAGCAATATGCTGGCAATACCACGAGGACATCCGCCGCCAACAGAGTTACCGGCTGAATTTCACAACAATGTGAAGATATTTGAGATTATTGACAGTCACTTACCTGGCTACGTGTACTTGCAGTTACGTTGCTTACTGACGCAGCGCATTGATGGCGGCAAATGCAACTGCATTGAGGTCAACGACAACGAGGAATATTATTTGTCAACTTGGGCCGATGATGAAGTTGTAGTTCACGGCCCGGCTGCATTTGCTGAACGCAGCCACGTATCACTGTCCGTTGACAATGTACTCTGCGTGCGTTGTCTGTCATGGCCGTTACAAGCCGCTGATTGGCCAACACGACACAGAAACTACGGCTGGCCAGACTCAGCAACTCTTGATCGTGTTGTCAGCAACGGATGTGACGCGGTTCGTGTGGCAAATCGTCAGTGTAGGCATCACGAATTGGTGGGCAAGACTCAGTGGAGACTGTCATTCTCGCGTGCAGAAATTGTACTGATAAACAGCTGGACGCCAGTACAACAGATTGTTTATCATATGTTACGATTTTACGTAAAGACCGAGCGACTGACTGAAAGTGCTGACAACTCTGCAGCAGGTACGCTGAGCAACTATCACATTAAAACTCTGATGTTATGGGCTTGTGAACTAAAAGCAAAAAGTTGGTGGGATTTAAACCTCGTCAGAATCTGTGTTGAACTGTTGAACACTTTGTCTGTTTGGCTGACGAACACACGTTGTCCGCATTATTTTGTCAACAACTGCAACTTGCTGGACAATTCGTTCAGCGTGAGAAGTGTGGCAAGTAAACTCGCATCAGTAGACCAAGATCATTTATCAACGTGGATAATATACAAATACATAGGAAAATGTGCTCAGCTTTGTCCTGGTTACGTAACGCGATTATTCCGTGACGTTAGTTCGTGTGAGAAATTGAAAAACGCGATTTCAGCAGTTGTTCGTTGTAGATCGGACACTTTGTTGACTGGCTGGTTTCGAGTACTTAGTCTAGCTGAACAGGTCATTCCAATACAAGTGTCACTGTACTCTCTCACTGTACGATCATGCGTTTATTGGATGAATGAGTTGACAAGAATAGACAAGCGTTTTTCTGTTTACTTCTCAGGCGTTGTACTGCTACATGTTGCACACAAAATATCAAGAAACGGTTTCAGCGACAATTTGAAGGATATTTTATCGACAGTACTACAACATAACTTCAATCAGCGCAGCATTGTCTTGTCTAGGTGCAAAACTCAACTGAACACACCAGAATTAGTTGAGTTACTGCAGAAGTCTGCGGTTGAACATCTGACAACATATCGTCAGCTCGTGGCGCCGGACTTTGGTTCTGTATCCGCGATTGTCACAACAGACTTCGAGGCGCTGTACGCGTACAAACGTGGCGACTATCAGCACTGTTTACAGCTGTTGTCTTCACAGAACGTACACGCGCTGTTGTACGCTGGATACGCGCTGAGTGTTCTGACATTTCCGGAGTTCACTCAGTTGATGGACGATGACATTGTCTCACTAACTGCACTGACAATGATCGTCAATCCTGAGTGTAGAAAGGAGACTCGCGGTTGCTTCATCAGTCAGTTAACTCTGTTGCTGTATCTAATGGCTCAGTGTCAGTTGAAGCTACATAACTCAGTGACATCACAGACAGTCGAATACGTTCGCGTCGCTCAGATAAACCATCCACCTGAACATGCGTTGATTCAGTTGACGCTCAAATTGATTCAACGCAAAATAAGTCCAAAATTTTGACACTAAAATCGACTATTTTCTGAACTAATCTCCCGTTATCTCGCGACTATACAATAAACCTAATATATAGCAGTTGCTTTATTACGTTGGCGATTATAAAAATTTACGATTGCTTGACTGATTAACTGCACTACCAACATAATGTTGATTAATGTATTTATCTGTTTTGATTGATATATTCTAGTGAATAATGCTCGTCGTTCTGCATTACATTGGAACCAGTATCATTTAGTGTGTTATTTATGACGTGACTTTACGTCATAAATCATAGTAAACCTGTATGTAAACCAGTAAACCTGTGAGGGGTATGTGAATGTGAGCAGCTACTGCTTTCAGCGCGTTTTAGCCATCGCAATTCTGTCTGTCTGTTCGTCTGTCCGTCACACGGGTGGATCAGTCAAAAACGGTGCAAGCAAGCTAGGATCATCAAATCTTCACCGTCTGCTGCCTGGAAGACTCTAGTTTCAGGAACTGTAAAGCTTTCCCATAAATTCGAAGGGGGTCACCTCGAACGAGGGCACTAAATGAGAGGGGAGTGGGCAAAATTTGCGATGTTTGGCCAATAAGTCGCTGTATCTCAGTAAAGGTGCGAGATAGGGCCTAGGTTACTATTAATCACTAATAAAAAGTTGTACACTGGCTCTCGATTGGCGCTGAATTCAATGACCTTGAATGACCTTGAACGCCAAAAAAGGAGGTTTTTATGGATTTTTTTGGCGATTTTGGGCTGCGACACAAGTCTATATCATTCACACGGTGGCGCCATGAAACTATCGTTATGCGATCCAGCTAGAGAATTTGGTATTTGTATATTAACTTAGCGTTAACACCCCAATTTTCAGCTAAACTACTGAACCGGAACTGGTATAGGATTTCGCGCGTCTCGTGAGCATTAGCTCAAATTTCTTGTTTTTTGGCCACAGGTTTGTAAAATGTTTTCTCGAGGCCGAAGGCCGAGGTAAATATTTTACGAACCTAGGGCGAATAATTTTTGATGATGATCGATGACGCCAGTCACTATTTGTTTTGTTATACCGCCAAAACCGAAGCAAAAATTTAAACGCCAAGTCGCATTATTTTATGTAGGCCTAACTGTTAAAGCGCTAATTGGTTTTAACAAATGATAATTTGTCAATATTTATTATTCTTCCTGTTGCTAGTGTATTTTTATACTGTAAAAATAAGATTCAAAGTAGACAATTAATCTCCGGAACTGTGAAGTCACTTACTACTATTAGCATCAACGTATCGTCCGAGAAAATTTGACGCTAGCAGCGTCAATGGAACGCAAGAGACTTCACTTGCATTTTTAGATGTCGCTGTCATACCGGATGTAGGCTGACTGTATGTCCTTTCCGTTGCACCAAACGCCGGCAGATTTCAACTTTTGCTTCTGGAATGCAAGCGAGTTTTACGCGCTGAGCGCGCGCTGACTCGACGTTACGGCCACACGCTAGATTCACACGCTGCAGTAAGCCTACACGCCGTGAACAGAACGTAGTAGGTGACGTCATCATTCCGTTTGCACAACATTATTTTTTCAAAATTAATTCAAAGCGATGTTTTTATTTCTTTGGATCATCGTACTATATGTGTTAATTAGCATTAGGCTATATATTCTATACTTATTTATCCAATATCGTTTTTTTTCGTGCGACTTGGCCTTTAAACGAAAATTATTTCAACAAAATAGCTGTGACGACTTCAATATTGACCGTTCATTGTTGCCCGCGAGGGCAACATTTAACTTCAATGTTGCTTGCGCAGGCAAAATTGAGTATTTGTAAATGTCACGTGACGCGATTTGGACCAATCGAGTGCAGGTATTTTGCGTTAAATTATAACAATAGCTTTTGTTATTTGCATCCAGCATTTGAATTTACTCCAACAGATGTGTGCGAAACAGCATTTTATACATTGTTAACGGCGACATGCAGTGACTGACATATCGACTGTGGTGTAGTCGACGGAAAACGCTAGCAACGCTATACTCCTAAATATTTAGGGAGAAAACGTCTCTCCCTTTGACACAAATAAAATAATACAAAACTTGGTGTTACTAAGTGCAGGGAAAGCAAAAAAAGGTTTTCGTGGTACAAAAATGTTCTAAAATATGTTTTCGGAAAAGGCTTTGCCGCGGACCCCATGGATTTTAGCCTACTGCGCTCCCAGACCCCTGGCTAGATAAAGAGGAGTTACTTCTAAAAGAAATAAAGGGGGTGGAAAGGAAGGCGTTCTTTCAGACACAAACTCACTGCTACACCACCGCATGAACATCGCGAACTGTAAAAATTATAAGAAGGTGACAGAGACTCAGTGCGGTACCGGCGTGGTGCAGTAGTACGCCGTTGGGTGGCTCTCGGAAGCCGAAGACGTCGAAGAAGACCTCGTTAGGGTCACGGAAAGCTGCTAGACCTGTGCGTGGAGGTCGCGAGTGTGTGATGGTGGGTAGACGGACGCCGTCCAGTGATATTCCGACATCCTCGGCGTCGAGTAGACCTTGCCGACCGTGCTTGTCATATAACATCCGACGCTCTTCTGTATTATACACGCACCAGCAGACATAGGCCTACTGCTCTGTAATCGAAGGTTTTTATAGAGCAATGCCAGTGCTTAATTTGTAAAAGGTTAGGCCTACACGTTAAAGGTCGTCTATGGCTATTTGATGGGAAATCCGCTTTAATCCCAGCCAGACAGACCGGTACTAGATTTAACTACCCAGAAGGGATAGAAGATTGAGTTGGCCTCGTGTTGTTGGTTATACACGTAAATGGTTTACCTGTTTGCAGACATTCACCAGTCCATGTAGTAACCACATGATAGCCACGCGACCGTCCGTTGAACCCACCACCTCCCGATCGTAAGTCGAACACCCTACCGTTACAGTCACTATCCCTACTAACCACAGTGCCCAGCCACCAAGCTGTGGGGAAAAGCAGCATAGGCCTACTGTCAATCGAAGAGCCGAGGTCGAGAAAACGCAAGCGTGCGAAGGGAAATGCTTTTCCCAGCCGATTAAGGGATTTGGAGAGTGTCGTAAGTTCCTCGAGCTGTCTCCGGAGTCCGGACCAAGACCCGATAGAAAACGAGTTTTAAAGCATTTTGAGCTCAAAAACGCATTTGATGCGTCTAGACTGAGATGGGAAGGCTAATAAAAACTGCCTGCTAAAAAGTAGAGGTGTGCCGTACTGGACAGAATGACACGAAGTAAGCCCTGTAGGCTACAGTGTAAATAATACAGTAAACCAGTGGATCAGTATTTGTTTGCCTAAAGTAAAGCAATTTACACTGACAGATGTGCGGTGTAGACTTAGGCCCTGTGTAGGCCTATGTTCTATGTAGAAAGATACTGCAATGACAATGCCTAGCTGCAAAATAAACCCAGGCCTACAGAAACAGTTTTAATCTGTAACGAAGCAGCTGCCTGTTCTGAGGAGGCACGCACAATCGCTTAGCAGGCCTAATTAAACTGATGAAAAGATAGGCCTATTGCAGGGAGACAAAATGCAACGATGCATTTTACTGACTGTCAGAGAGAACTTCGAACGCTTCGGAAATCTCGCGAAATTTGGCCTCTGCCTGCAGCCGCTGGTCGGGATACTTGCTTGGGTGCCATTGTAAAGCCAACTTCCGATACCTGTGCATAGATAAAGCAATCAATATAATAAAGACTGCTCACTGATAACAATAAACTGACAGCCAGACACATAAAAAGATAGAATATTGTCGTTAAATTTGCATTGCAGTTGGCGGGTAAAATGTTCAACGAACTGTCGTGTAGGCCTAATAATCTAATGCAGCAAGGTTAAAAAGATACAAACGCATTCAGAATGTACATAAAATACATGGGGATATAACACATTCAGCATAAAACGTAAACCTTTTTTTTCACTTATTCACTGGTCCCGCGCATGCTAGAGAATGTCTGACAGCAGTGCAACATTTACTGGTCGATAGCGGCCTTTTTATGGAGTGTTGCGATGTTCAAAAGTTCTCTTTACTTTTGACGATAGGCCTAGGGCCTACGCTATATTCATCAGAAGTGCATGCTTGCATGATCTTTACTCTCCAAGACGTTTTTTTTCACAATTTCTGCATAGTTCGGACGACGTGCGAGCAAAACGCTATTGCGGAAACCTTCCGCTTTTCGAATATTATCAACACATGATCGAATCATCGCCACTCGGAAGCAGCCTACTTCTGCGGGCCACATATTATGCCACAGTACTATTGTATACTTTATCGTACTCGATCCTGTGCAAAGCACCTGTTCTTGCGCCTTCCCGTCTACCGTGCATTTCTCATGCAGCGGGGAAGAAGGGACGTCAGGACGGACAACATGTCGATCCAATCAAGACATCTTGCGATACGGGCAAGCAGCACAACAGCTTAGCCAGCCAGCTGCTCGCATGTTTACTGTTAGCGAGGCAAAACATTTCCGGGCACTGGTGCGGAGTGCAGAATGCAGATCGAGCCGACACGAAGCCAACGAGGAAAACGTGGCGCGTCTGGCGCTGCTGTGAGTGGAATGTTTACTGCGTCAGCCTACCTTATAGTATGCCTAACTAGCAGCTGGAACATGTGCGCTCTCCCTGCCACTCACTCAGTGTGTGAATGTAGGCTATCGTAAAACATTCGTAGCGTCCACGCCTCTGTGTGTACACATACGTGTCTCAATAAAAACGTGCCATTTTATTTTTTCGAATAACTCCGTGATACACTGGCCGACTTTGATAATTTTTGGCTTGTAACATCAGGAAGAAACTTGACGTAAGTGACTATAGTTTTGCGCACCGCGCCTAAATACTGTTGCTACACTACCTTGTAAAATTCAAAAGTCGTAGTTTGGCCGTTTGCGACAATGAATTCATATTGGTCAGTGCATGCGTCGTCTCAGAAAATCATTGAGCCCACAAAATCATTGAAAATTTGTTACTTATTTACTATTAATCGTATTCATTTTAAAATCGTACATCATCGAACTGAAATGACGTATCAACAGCGAGTGAGCCGCTTTGAGTCACGCGGCTATTGAACTTGCTGTTGGCAGGTGGCGTCAACGTCTACCTTGCGTTCTTGCTGGAAGCGGACACTTTGAGCACATGGTGTAATACCGTGATGTGATGTTTTACGTGGAACTTTTTGAGAGGTAATAATTGTTAAACATGCTTGTCGCTATCTCGTTAATCAGTTCCGAACTGACGCGTGCGCTAGTTAGTATGAATTCATTGTTGTAAACAGCCAAACTACAACTTCCAAATTTCACAAGGTAGTGCAGCAACAATATCTAGGTGAAATTGACTAAATTATAGTCATTTACGTCAAGTTTCTTCGCATTGTTGCCTGCTAAAAAATATCAAAATATCGGAGTTAATCCAAAAATGAAAGTGGCACGCATTTTTTGAGACACGGAGTGTATGTCGTGGGAAATGCTGAAGACTAGTGCTTAGCGCAGATTGTCATCACATAAGGGCCAAATCTGATAATGCAGCAATTCTAGCAGTGGCGTTACGACGTTATTTACTTATTTATTCTCTAAGCCGAGGGCGCCACATCGGATCACAAGCCCAGTTCTAGTCTTGAGTCTTGACCCCCATGCTGTGCTGGGCAGTCTGACCCCAATCTATCTCGCTTTACTTGCACCTGGATACGCACGTCAGCGTCGTACGATTTATCGTTTCCTTTCACGCAGTCTCGCTCTCGACTCGCCCCAAATACCGCGACTATGACAGTAAGTAAAGTACGGGTGTTTGCAGTAAGCGAAAACATGGGATGGGCTCTTTCAGTCAAATATTTTAAACTTGTTTCGAAGTTTTGCGGGTTCAAGTTACGTTTCGTGTGCACGTGTATGAGATAAATCATATTCATATGAGTCAATTTTCAGACTGTGCTCGAAAGCATCAAGAGTGTGAGAATTTGAGAAGGCTTTGCCTATATAAAAATTCTGTTTAGTTGCGTCGACGAGAAATGGCTTAGGGGAGACCCGGGCAAAAGGAACCAGTGGGCAAAAGGAACCACGCCGTTATTCTGTGTTACTTATTTATTATTTCACATGTGGTTGTGTTTATATTGTTACGTCATTACTCTGTGTGTAAATAACGGCAGAGAGGTGTGTCATCGAGTCCATCTAAACACAGAAGAATTTAGTCGAAATGGAAGGGTTTGTTTGTGATTTCTGGTTCTTTTTAAAACAAGCATGCTTCTGTCCTAGTTGATGTGAGAATTTTTTGCCTCATGCCCTCGTTGTTAGTAATTATTAGCATTTGTGGGCGTATTATGACTGATGATGATAGTTGTGTAACGCTTATGATAGCACACCGTCTAATTGAAGCAGCACCTCACGGGCAAATGGAACCAGGCAAAAGGAACCGGTTCGTTTTGCCTGGTTCCATTTGCCCGTATAGTTCCATTAGATTGTGCACAAAGTCTTTTGAGTTTTTTTAAAGAAA
>Ga0209367_1007588_pt1 | contig 14923 bp, 7 predicted proteins | sample WorMetLIZISLAND2_FD_187412 | JGI IMG/M metagenome (GOLD analysis project Ga0209367, IMG submission 187412) | Marine gutless worms symbiont microbial communities from Max Planck institute for Marine Microbiology, Germany - Olavius geniculatus... ... | reverse complement strand
CCTACTGCCGCCGGTTGCGGGGGTTGTTGTTGTACTATCGGTTGCGCCGCCGCACCCTGACCATCCTGCTGACCCGGTAGCGGATTGGCATTCATGGGATCAAGAACTTGTGGACAAGCCAAAATAATTTCAGTTTCTAACTGTTCTAATTCTTCCAAATCGGCCTTATTTGCGGCAATTAAATATTCTCCTAGATCGCTAAAATTGGCTTCCTCTGATGATTCCGATTCCGGAGATGAAATATGAGTTCTATATTCCCTATATTCTGGGTATGACGATGTTATTGTTATCTGACTATCCGAAAACGGTCTATTTATCTGCGCTTTTTCCCGAGAAATTGTTTTCCGATCTTGTTTGATATCTGGCCTATCATGAAATTGGAAAAATACCTCTGGTTCGCTATCGCTATCAGATTTTCCTGGTCGTTCTAACTCTAGGGATTTTCGGCTTGGAATATGAAAAAATTTGTTGCTGATTTTGTCACTTCGCAATTTACGTTTTTGTTTACAAATTTCCGCCGAAGAAACTGATTCGCATTTTCGTTCGTCCGCCAATCCGCTAGTGGTAGCGTGCACAGAATGCATACATTCTAGACTTAGTCAAACTAACAACACTTGCCCTTATTAGTTGTTTTCCGAGTCGGTTTTGTCCAAGTCTTTCGCCGCTGCTCCTTCCACGAGATTCCTTTTGCACGCCAATGGTTCCACGTAGGCTTCACTGCACGGCGACTTGAGCTGCGAGTGACGCTTGCTCCTTTTTCTCCACGGCTTGTGGCGTCCGGTAGGCCGTGCGCGGAGACAGTTTGTGGGCGGACCAACCGTTAGATTTGAACGTAGGGTAATTGAGGTTGGTAAGTAAGTAAAATAATTTGTAATTTGGTATAAATTTAGGTGGTAACTTTGTTTGATTTGTCGACCTTCCGACTCATCCACCACATGTTATAATTTGGAAGTGTGGGGTTTTTAGGTGTGGGGAATTAGATTATTTATGTTTCACCGCTCCAATCTGACCTTTGATCCTGCCAAAGCTTTCTTCCATTGTTATTGCCCGTTTGTTGTATTTAATTCAATCCTTTGAAACTTTTGTCAAACCTATATTTTAGCCCTAGCTCCGAGATGGACTAAACTTCAGTCCATCTGGGAATAACCATAACTCGTAAGACAGTTGTAGATTGATTCCCAAAACGTTTGTTCAAATTCCATTATCCATCGATATAGCGAAATAGCATGAAAAACAATACATAATTTCTGATCACCCAAATATCGAAAGAACTGCGACGAGAACTACTCTATCTAGACATTGGTCTGCAAGCAAACACGAACGGCCACAAACTGCTCAACTCTTCAACAACCGCACTGCCGCTGCAGTAGGGGTCTTTTATACAAGAATGTTTGCAGCTCTTTCAACACAATGCTTGGCGGCGGCGTCTTTCTAATTTAGCCTTGGGCGCGGCCACCAGGTATCCAAGAATTCTTAGGATATCTGGCGCCTACACAGCACCGCCCAATGGCATGAGACAGGCAGACTGAAGCATACACGTACTGAAGAGAACGTGATCACTGTGGATGAAATGGTAGGCTTGCTAAACCATAAAGGCCAGAAACAAACACATCATTCAATACGCCAGATATCCAAAGAAACGGGTCTAACAAAGTGTAGCATCGCACAAATCATTCACTGCATTTTTGGTCGGAAGTGTATTTTGTTTATCAACATGCTTGTTGTCTATTATTGTTAGTTTTTCTTGCATTTGTATTTCACAAGGTAGTGTAGTGACACAATTAACGTGTGGCAGGATATTCAATAATTACTTTATTGCTAACTGTCCACAGAACGCATCAGTGAAAGAATTTTGAAAATCATTAGATTTTTGGCATAAATATGGACAAAAGTGAAGTGGCACGTTTTTTGGCCCACCCTGTGGTTGCATTAATGACCAACAAAGTTAATAAAAATAACTGCATATGTTACTATAGAGCCATCCCAACAGACCACACAACAGGTCTTTCCTATCCATCTTTCTGTCTTGACAATAGTCTTCATTAAAGCAATCAAGAGACACACCACTGTTAAACACAATGCAGAACATACTGACATGCTAAAAAAACAACCAAAAAAAACAAAAAAACAGTCTTTGTGTAATACACAGTACATAAAATTGCACTCATCAATATTATTTATTTTAGAGGGAAGTTCGTAGTTATGCAGTCGCGGACGTGTGCAATATGGTGTACTGCGCTCGGGTGGTAAGAGTGGTCGAAGAGGATGAGTAAGTATGTACTTGATAGAGCGGAACAGTTGTTCATCGGCCTGTTCACAGAGTGCAGCAACCGTGGCAAAGAATCATTGGTATAATAGCCTGATTTGCCAGCTCGTCTCAAGAAAGCCTCCAATCTATTCTTCTTGCTACTAGTCGCTAGCATTAGCAAAGCCCCACCAAGCGGGGGAGGCATAGAGCATGGAGTCTCCTCAAAAAGGTGTATAAAAACAAAACTAGTGTGAATGTTCACCAAGGCAGGTGTGCCAATTTTTAGTTACAAGATCATGTAGAGGATAGCTGCATAATACATCAGCCCAACTTTTAGATACCTGTGTCTCTGTAGGAGAGGTTTTCCCTCAAACTGACTAGAGACAATCAGACAATCAAACTTGGCACCACAACCGTCCGACAGATCCTCCACTTTCTACACACAATGATCACATCACACGAGATGCATCATTTTAGCAGTCACTATCATGCAAATCCGCCTTTTGGTTAGCAGTAACATCTCCAGCACAATTGACACGAAAACTTCATTCATAAGCATACCTGACCCAATGATTTCACAGCAAACAATAATACTGACAAATGAATCTAGATACAAAAATTAATATTTAGTCATTAGTCTGTAGATATGCTAGAAAAATATGCTGTTATCATAGCTGAACAAACAGAAATGTAAAAAATACTGCTAGTTGCTAGAAGTATGCAAATTTTTATTACATGATGCAAACATTAACACCTGCATAAAAATGGTGAGAGTTCTGAGTAATTAATTGCAAGCTTTCCCCAGTGAGGTCTGGGGCAGCAGACCCCTGGCCATCAACACATTTTTATAAAATCTTAGATGAAAAAACACTTCTGGTAGCAAGCAGTTCTTACTATTTCAGTGTACAAATAATGTTACAATTGCAAGCAATAGGCCTACTGTGTAAACTGTCATGAGTTGATAATCATGAGCAACTGGTTCGAGACATGATTTGAAGCGGTAGCAAACTTATAGTACTGTGGCAAAATGATACTTTTGCAGCAGTTTTGTTGCAGGTACCGGGGCACTTTTCCCACTGCAGTAATGTAAACATACCAGATCTGGATCTATGAACACAGCTTATTGCTAGGCTAGTGGCAAATTAGTAATGTCGATGGCAGAGATGTGCAGACTGTGGACCGCTTGCGTACACAGATCTGCAAGATTTTTGTTTGTGGACCTGGACTGAAAACAGCTCAAAGGCAAAAGCAATTTGCATAAAGGACTTTGAAAAACAGGTTTAATTTCTTTATTGTTGAGCAAAATGCATTACCAAGCCTTTTACTGCCAGTAGCACTGGAATGAGTAAATTGTAATCTGCCACAGGCCTACATACTAAAGTGCTATTATCAGTCCGACCTGGACTGAAGTAAATTCCATTATCAGTCCAGCCATAAACAGCTTTAGCCAGTATTTACATGCACAAATGTGCTTTCAAAACCAGCAGTACACGTTTGGTGTAAGAAAATGCTAGTTGGACAGAAATTTGCATCAGACACCGAGGCGCATTCAGTCATTCATCAGTGGTTTGCAAAGCAGCTGCAGCATCGTTCTTTGCATCGAAAATTCAGAAGCTTGTTGACAGACAGAACAAATGTTTCAATGAACTTGCACGATGCGTTAAAAAATTAAGCACTAATATTTAACACTTAAAAAGGTGACATTAACTTGTTAAGTTTATTCATTATTTCTCGTTCTAATGCTGTTTGTCACTTGCGAGTTGTTACTAGTGAAGAAAATAATACACAGGTGCACCATGTTCTGTTAACAGATGACGGCACAATAATGATGTCACCATCCAAAAAATTGTCACATATGTTCAGAATTAAATTCCCTACAAAACGTATATTTCGGATTTTTCATATTTTAAAAATTAGCGAAATTGCGCCATTTTGTAAACTTATTTATAGAACAACTCCCGTATTTACACAAATTCTAGTCTTTGGATACTCACCTAACAGCTACATAGACATTAAATATCATGTAAGCATTCGCTAGGTGCTGCCTGCGGTGCGGCATTGTCAATCACTGGCAAGCTCAGCCAAACAGTACTAAGTCCCGCCCACTCTGAGGACTAGTAATAGAATTTCGTTCAGTCCGGGCCGGACTGATCAGTCCAGTGGACTGAAAATAGGTTTTTCGAAAGCCTAGGCTTATTCCGTTCGGACGTTGACTGACAGAGGATCCAAGATTTCTCTCCTGTTGCAGACTCGGATCCTTGGCCAAATTCCACGGAATAACGCGGACTCAAAATTTCAGCATCCGCACATCATATCTCTGGTTGACGGGTAACACATAGACACACCACCAACACGACTATGTAATTTAACTGCGTAAAACAACACACAACGAATCGTACAACATAAGAGGCATCAAGCGATTTACGAAGTTTATCTTCTATTTCTTCTTTTGTGTATGGCATACTAGCGTAATAACTGTAAATTTGTTTTAGAATTAATCTTCCAGTTCCACACGATCAAAACAAACCTAGAATATTTAATCCAATAAAACCCGACAGAAACCGAAACCGGATGCAGTAGAGGTGTAACTTTTACAAAATTACGAATACCGTCGTAAAACCGACACAACGCACACAACGCAGTAAAATTAGTAAATGCAATGAGTGCCAAAAATACGTAACAAAAGCAGCTAAGTTAACAATTGATTTGAAACCCAAAAGTAGCATTTTTACCTGCATTAACTATTCTATGGCGGAAGTGATACGGTTTGTTCACATTAGTTTTGTATGTTCTTATTTTTATTCCGTTTCCTATTTTGTATTCTGTTCGTAAGCCGTCAGTTTTTTGTTCTTAGTTGAACCCGGATCTGGACAATTTTTAGAGTAGATAGTATTGTCTCTCATTGGCGGTGGATATCGAATTCTTGCCGCACAGGTATGCACTGTCCTCACTGGTGTACTCACACTGGTCTGGATCTGGATAGTTAGTCGGCAGGGCCCCAGGACTGGGGCATCACACCGACAAGGTGATGACTATGGTGGATAGGACCCAAAGGGGGCGGGGCAATCTGGTCGTGCCGCTTTTTTAGTCATATGCAGTGGCAAATGTGGCCACTTTTTGATGCAGTATGTGAACATAACAATAATTCAACATGAAATATTTAACCAAAAAATAGGTAAGTGATTGCCAAATAAGCTTTCATTTTAGGTGGAGGGGAGCTGGCCTAATTATAAGCTGCATTCGTAGATTGCAGCATAGATTCTCTGTGTTGAAAAAGCGTTCGCTTTATCGCCATTTCAATTGACCACATATCTGACAAAACAGTGTTCAGACCTGTTCACTAAGTCGTTTGTTACATGATGTATGACGTCTGTTTATAAGAAAGAAACGAGTTTTAATCAACGATGCGACACTATAGTTAAAACGACGGCCATCTTGTGTCGCCATCTGCCAGTAGCCAGTGGCCGGTGCTAGCCTGCTAGGCTGCTGCCTGCTAGGCCATGCTGCCTGACTTTGATGATTTCAGTGAATTTAACTGCCACTTGTTTATTACCTAGAGCAGTGCTGTCCAACCCGCGGCCCGAGGGGATTAAATGTGGCCCGCCATCATCCCACATAAATTGTAGTTTTGGTCTGGTGATTAGTCAGATGAAATCAACTTGCAAAATTCAACAACGTTTGATGGTCTTTTGCTTTTCCAAATTTCAGAAAAATGGGCGAATTTGCGGTTTCCATTGAACATTCGGAAGCAAAAAGTGTTTCAGCTTCAGGGGGCTTCGCCCCTCTGACCTCCTGACCAGGGGCTCTGCCCCTGGACCCCGCTGAAGGCTCCGCCCCCAGACGCACGCTTGCCATGGCCCCTTCTTGATTGCGGCCCACCAGCTGGTGGAAAATTGAGTAAGTGGCCCGCGGTGTCAAAAAGGTTGGACAGCACTGACCTAGAGTAATGTACAGCTGTGAATCCGATATGGATAATCACAGCTGTATCTATTAGGGCTAGGGGGGAGCTGATCTCCTACCCATGGGCTTTGCCCTTTGAGTCTGCTTGGGGTTAAGCTCTCACACACCCACTACTTCACTTGTTATATTTTGCTCCAATTGTTATTTGTATGTAGCCTTGTGGTAATTGTTACTTTAATCTTATTCGTTTCACAAATTAACAACCATTTGTACTGCCTTTGCTGGATAAGTCATGGTGATGTTGCACTAGCTGTGACCAGTCTGCATGATGTAATCTGCACAGTACAGTATACACAGTGGTTATGGAGCAGCTATGCAGACAGCCATTGCCTTGCTCTACTTTGCTTTTGGGGTGGTCAGGCTGTTGCACCTGCCCAGCGCTGAGGGTTTAACCAGTGATTTTCAACTGGGGTTCCGCGGAACCCAAGGGTTTCGCAAGCATCTGCTACGGGTTTCACGGCTGGTCAGCAAAAAAGTAACCTAGTGTGCGAAATTACGTCAGACCAAGCCATAGAAGTACTACGCACCGAATGCATAGTTCCAAATTAGCGCTTCTAGCCGTATACTTTTTGCAATTTTTGTTGTTAACAATGTTAGAATATTTGCATTGATCAATAAACACTAACGTATTAGTGCTAGTGTTAATAAATCGTGTGTCCATTTATTGAAAGACTTTTATTGCTTGAAAAATTCTGCTTGAAAAATTCTGCTTGATAAATATTAAGAGCTTCGTCCATCAGCGCAACTGACTGGGGGTCCAGACTCCCTGAACTGTCTGTGGATGTAAAAACATTAAAAAATCCAATGATAATTTTTGTGCTGTTGGTGATCGCCTCGTAAGGTGTTTTTGGTTGCAGGTGAAATTAAATTGCTAAATGGTATTACACTAATACGGTGAAATTAAACAAGTCTTTTGCTTGCTGCTTTATCGGCAGCGTTTGAGGGTTTTGCCCCAGGCTCCCACAGGTTTTCTGCCTCTTGACTCCGCTGGGGACATCGGTCCCTAGACATCCTGAAAATTTAACCTCGCCTACGTCGCTGGACTTACGGATCATTGCATAAATGCATGGGGTTCCGTGAGTGATCGTCACACTTACATAGGGTTCCGCTGCAGCAAAAAGGTTGAAAAACACTGGGTTACATAATGCTACGCAGTCCACTGGTCGACGTTTACACTGAGCTGTGGATAGAATGTTGTTGGTTTAATTTCAATACTTAGACATTATGCATCCATCTAGTGTACAGCAGGCGCATCTTAGCATAAAAGTCAAGTGCAATGCTGTTAGTATACAAAGTTTCAAACACATCAAGAGACCTAGAGGTATACATACGGTAGTGCTGCTAGTGCCATATAATTTGCCCGCCCTTGGCCACTGTGAATGAGCGTGTGCATGTGAGACTTGTAGGACTGCTGCCACACTGACACTCCTACCTGCTGTGAGTAGAGCCTACTTTTTTGTAGGCCTAATCCAGGGTCAACGTAATTCCCATGTGATTGACCCACTGACTGATCTTACCTGTGTTTCTGCATGTTGTTTGATCAGCCTAACTCTGTCTATACATGATAAACGTCAAAGGACACTGGAGCTCACTGGCCCGCTCGGCCATGTCATGCCAATCCCTGATGCTGACGCTTTACAGCCGTTTGTCAGTCAGTCCTTAACACACACCACGCCATCACATGTTGTCAAATTGTCTAGGCCTTGCGTCGTTAGTGAGCACTGTGAGTCTGTCTTGTCGGCTATCCTAGCAACACGTCACCTCACTCACCTGCCTGCCCATGGTTAACCGGTTAACCGGTCTTTTTGCTGACAGTTAAACAGTCAAAATGAATGGCCGGTCTTAACAAACTTTGGCCATATCAGTTCAGCTCAATGCACATCCTTGAACGTAACCATAAGGTTATATCAAATAGCTATGAAGTTGTGGATGGCTGTAAAGTCGTAGTTAAATTTATGGCTGTCAAGCTGTAGATGGTTGTGAAGCCAAAATTGGCATTAAAGCCAAAGATGATGGGGAGCCACTGTTTTTGATATTATGATTTTTGCATTTTGCTAGATGTACAATGTGTGATTATTGCGTACAGTATTTTAGGATGAAGATTACATGGTTGTACTCATGCATATTACTCATCATGCAAGCATTGCCATGTAAGTGTTTTCCTGGTTTTTATGCACAAAAGCAGCTAGATTGCTTTAGCATGTCTTAGGTCCCGTTTTTCCATGCACATTTGATGGCCGATCAAACTGATCTCCGATCAACTTAGGGACTTGATCGGAGATCATCTCAGTGATCATTTTTCCATCACCAATTAGTCAGCTGTCAGCCAATCAGATTGGCATAAAGTAGGCTTAGTTGACGGCTGATCAGCTAATTGCCGATCACGTAATTGGAGATCAAAAATGCCTGAAAAACAAAACACATTTGATCGATGATCAATTCAGAACATCAAGTTGATCTGAGATCAGTAAATCACAGATCAAATTTAATTTGATTGGTGATGGAAAAACCAGACCTTAGCCACCACAATTCTGTCTGTCCGTCCGTCTGTCCATCTGTCTGTTTATCTATCTGTCACAAGGGTGGATCAGTCAAAAATGGTGCAAGCTAGGATCACCAAATCTTTACCGTTGGCTGCCTGGAAGACTCTAGTTTCAGGAACCGTAAAGTTTTTCTATAAATTTGGAGTAGGTTACCACGAACGAGGACATTAAATGACAGGGGTTAGGAAAAATTTGCAATTTTTAGCCAATAAGTCACTGTATCTCAATAACTCAAATCTCAAGATAGGGCCTATATTACTATCAATCACTAATAGGAATTCATACACTTGCTCTGGATTGCAACCGAATTAAATGACCTTGGATGACCTTGAATGACAAAATAAGGGTTTTTGTATGGATTTTTTGGCGATTTCGAGCTGCAAGACACATTTCAAGAGTGAATTGCGCCAAAATCGAGATAGACGTAGAGAAGCTGCATATGAAATTTTCAGCATTGAACGTAGACTTCGATGTGATTGTTAGTGGTTGCCATGACATTCATTGCCGTCCTTTTGGATTCACAATGCAGGTCCTCCAATGTTGAGCTCCCGACATAGAACCGACATGTTACGGTCATGTTTACGCAACTTTCACACTTAAACACTGTTTCCACCCCACTCATGTTGATGTGTTCATTTTTGTTGATGCTTATTTCATCAGAAAAACATCTTGAACAACACAAAGAAGTGATATTATTACTTAAATACTGCTCCGTAAACTCTTAGAAATTAACGCTCAATACTAATTCAACGCTAATTCTTTACTGCTGTGGGCCATTTTAAAATTGACATTATTGTTGGATTTCTTAGTCAGTGTGATAACAATGGCTATGACATTTTCTATTTATTCTTAACTATACTTTTTAATAGTTAACTTCCTAAATGTAGACATGTCAACAGGCACTGCGTAAATGCATTTTTAAATAGCTTTTTACTTGTGAGTAAATTTACAGAAAAGCACACTGTTGCTGCAGTGAGGTGTTGTGTTTGCAGTGTTATATGGCAACATTGAAGACATATCGGCAAAGTTTGGTGACTGTGTCAAATTTACATGTTATTCCGATGACACTGGTGTGGAATGGAGATGTTCTAATGATAAATACAAAAATGGCTTGATCTATTCCCGTGGCAACATTCTGTCATATGCCACAGAGTTCTCTATTAAAATTGCACCGAGCTGGTATAATTTAACAATGACATCCACAGCTTCAAATGTCACTGAGTGCAACTGCTTTAAAGCTAGTGGTGGTGACGTTATAAAACAGTACAGAGCAACGTTTCTTGCAGGTAATGCCTAGCACATTTTTTCCTGGTTTATATATTTACATTAGCATGTGTTTCTTGTTATTTGCAGTTGATTTATATGTGTGTCTTTATGGAGCACCGGTATACAGCCAGTAAGAAGTACTGAACTTCTGGGTGATTGTGGATGATCTTATATTAATCTAAGATATTAGCTGGTACTGGTATTTGACTGTAGCTTACAAAAGTCAGCAATAGTCTAGCAGTGACAGCAGGACTGTCATTCCCAGTCTTCCTGGCTTCAGTTAAATAACTTATGTGTCCAGACCTGTATACAGATTGTGCAGTGTGCATTGTGTTGTTGACTGTGCTTGAAGTGTGATGGTATGGTTTGGTATGGCATATCAGCACTTCCTTGGCCACCTGTAATGCATACCAGCGCTTTTTTTCTGGTACATTTACAAAATAAAATACTGGTACATAGTATATTAGATCTGTAACCTATACATACACCGATGGTTCCTGCATTGATCAGCAGTTACTACTTTCCAATATGTGCTCTGACTGCACTACAGCCCACAGGAATTTGTTTGAAGTCTCTGTGCTACCCGATGGTACCATAGCACCTCAAATGAACTCCTGTTCCCACTGTATACAACAGGCAAGATAATTATGTTGCTGGCATACTGGGCACATGCTGGATATTTATTATTTTTGGCCACCATCACTGTGTTTATAACATACAGTGTTAAAAGTATCTTTGAGCTGAGAAGTGCAGTCTGTTCTGCGAGCTAGCAATAAGGTTGCTCTGAATGTTGCAGGAGAGATCATTACGCCTGCTAGCTCAGATGTGAATGTCACTGAGGGGTCAAACATTGTCAAGAACATGCTGCCAGCCACGTGTAAGATGTGTTTTGCATACATTACTGCTGTTGACATGGATGATACTTAAGTCTTTTAGTTACCAATATTAGTATGTCTTTTATACTTACTACTAGCTAGATGTGGTTACAGTAGATTGTTTCACAGAGTGGTGATTTTACAATGTGGTGTTGTGATGGTAATAATACAGTTAAGTGTGGTGACATGGTGACATGCTGTGTCCGAGCAACATACACTGTGTCTCAAAAAAGTATTTCTGGTACAAATATTTCTGACACAACTTGCCATCAAATAACCATTCAGTTTTCTACCTTACCCAATGTATGCTTCTGCACTACCTAGGTAAAGCAGATCAAGCGAAATATGTGTTCATTTTGGTCCATTTTACACTATGATCAAAACGCTTGGATGATTTTCAGTCTGTTTCTTTTGAAATCAGATATTTACCTACTGAATACTGAATACTGAACGTAGCAATGGACTGATTCTACATGATCCTATTCCATGACCTTGTTCCATTATGGTTTAGCTCATTTCTGTGAGGCATTTTTGTTGCTTAAACTTGCCGTGCCGGGTTCCGTGTCTGGTGCGCTTGTTTTGTCAATGAGTGTCAATTGACATTGTTTGTTGTTGTTTTGTTTGTTTACAGTTCACACTGTTGCCTATGTAGTCCTTGTTACTTTAGTTCTGGTCCTCATTGCCATCATTTTCTATGTCGCAGGGTAAGTCAGGACTGCCATGTTTGAGCTATCTCTACTTATGTGCAGCTGTGCACAGAATCAATTAATTTTACAGTGCTATTGTTGTTGCAGAATTATCTGACTTAACCAGATGAGAAATTCTGTAACGCTTGACTTTATTTGTTTAAGAAACGTATTTTTACTTGATGATTTGCTAGCAATTTCTCAGTCATCTTCACATGTTCTGATGCCAGCAAAAGTTCTGTGAGTCTTTCCCACCTGAACTTAGAATTTAGTAACCTGAGGCCACATTCTCAAAACTTTTTTGACAGATTTGTGGAAGATTTCTTGTCTTAGAAAAGGATGTGCATTTTCAGAACTTCTTTGAAAAGATTTTTGGAAACATATATACAAAAGCACTAATCTTTTCTCTGGAAAGAAAGCTGTGTATTAGTGTAATACAGATTTTTCACAAAGTACCCGTTGTTGACACTACAGCTTGTGTGTCATTATAATGTTAATTACATGGCACTGCTGCTAAATTGGCAGTGAGTGAGTAAATCAAATTTGCATTTTGTCATCTTATACGATGAAGCAGTTTTCCATCTACATACATGCGATGTTTTCCAAAGATTTTACCAAGGAAGTTTTGAAACTGGGTGTTTATGTCACGTGGTTTGTACAAGCGCATCTGATTGGTTGAATCAGTTTAGAGACACAAGAAAGGTATAACTTCTTTGCAAATTCAAAGAAAGCCATTGATAATTCAGAATAGAAAACTGACATAAGAACATTTTTGTGGAAATTGTCTGAGGAAAGTTTTGAGAATGTGGTTTTTGAGTAGTTCTAGAAAATGGGCAGGTAAAACAGAAAAAAGAGTGTGTTGCACTTTTAACTGATGTGAACAACAATTACTTCAAAATTTGTAATTTTGCATGTTGTTTGTTGTGTTGACTGAAGTTGAGCTTTGTAATGGCGTATGTGTGGGTTTACCAGGATTAAACGTCGTTGGGGATGCAATGAGTCACCTACTGATCCAGGTGCAGTGTTTAGCTATTTTCTAACAAATCAAATCAACTGTTATTGTTTTTGTTGTTGACGTAATGAGCCCAGTCAGGCACTGCCTATATGGGGAGGGGAAGGGGCAGATGACCCGAAGAGGAATTCGTCCCACTTGAAGGTGAGTCCGGGTTTCCATCTCTGCCTCGTGAAGTTGACAGCCATTTCATTGAACGGGGGCACCAGTCAAAGGCAGCTGTCGTTGCCCACAGCTGACAAACTGGCAGGCGTTGTTGGTTGTCGTTGTTGCTGCACGGTTGTCGTTGGCAAACGTTGACGGTTGACGTGCACTGCCAAACTGCTGTCAAACTGCACCGGTTCTCCATGTCCGGGTCATCGGACTTAGACGATGTGGTGACCGCCTGAGTTTAGCCTACAAATCAACTGGCAACAGTAAGAATTCAAACATGTCGTAGTTGGAAATTGGTGACAGTAGTGAGTTTTCTTGTAAGAACATCAATCAACTACGACCCACAGAACTAGATAGTGATCATTTATACAGTTAGTTAGTTAGTGTCCTTTGTTCGTAACCTCGTGCATTTGATCGAAATCTACCATTTCCTGGCTGTTGTGCAACTTGAAATCCAGGCCAGCTGAGTTTTTTGCAATGAATGGGCATTATATCTGAGACTTCTTTGACATACAAATTGAATTAAGTATGACGTCTGTTTAAGTGAGTCTTAACTTCTTGGAGCTATTAGATTATTAACGATATTTACACGGTACTGTGTTTTGTCGTTTAATGCAGATGAAGAGAATGAAAGTTTGACGGTAGTTAAGGCCAAGGATGCCAATCTAAGAGAGGCCGAGGATGAACTAAAGAGAAAAGAAGAGTTTGAGAATTTGACTGTGCAGCATAAAGAAATGATGAAAGAACGTGACGATGCAAAAGAAGCACTGGAACACACAAAGGCAGAAGCCAAGGAGAAGCTAGAGTCCAAGCAGACAGAGTTGGACGAAATGAAAAAAGAGTGTGACGATGTTAGAAAAAAACTGGATAGTGCAAAAAAAGAGCTAGAACGCACAAAGACCAATCTGCACGAAAAACTAAACAAGGATGCAACACTGGAAGCAGCCACCGAGGAGAAACTGAAGACGAAACAGATGGAGTTGGATAATCTCACAGCTAGGCTTGACAAAACGAAGAAAAAGCTCCGTGATTCGAAGGAAGAGCTGAACAACAAACACCGTGAACTGGAATGCACTAAAGCCAAGGCAAATATCAAGCTGGCTCGTACAAGCGAACAGCTGAAAGATGCGAATGAGCAAGTTAGAGCTTTAAAGATGGAAATTGATGCACTTAAAAAATGTGCAAGTGTTCACAGAGATGAAGATCATGGCAAGTCCAAAAAATCTGATTCAGGTAATTATAGTAGTGTTTAATTTTTCTCTTAAATTCATGCGTATGTGTGTAAGATGATGTGTGTTGTTAGAATAACAAGTAAGTGTGTCGGCCCAATGTTGACATTAAATGTGCAATTTTACTGCAGAGTTCTAAGCCCAACTTTATGTCTTCAGCACTTTGAATTGAACATTACCACACCAGTTATTTCGGCCTTAATGACGTTTGCAGCCGTTTTGACTTTTATATGTCTGTTTTTGAATTGGGAGCTCTTACCATTCCAGTACATCAATAGACTGGACTATATGTTAGTGGCACACTAAGAAGGCCATTTAACAAGAGTTCTAGCTATGTTTGTGAATCGGTGCATTACATTGCTATACAGCTGGTGACAAAACCAAGTGTCGTGAGGTGGATCCAATGCTATCTGAGGATATCGCTGAAAGTCCTCCAGATGATATAAGCCTTTCTTCAGCCTCCGCCTCTGCTCATAACGTAAATGGTCTACATCATATTCATCAGACCTTAGTATGCTGCTATTTTGTTAATGGCATTATTGTAGGAATGTGCTCTTTAAAGCTTGTTGTTCGTTCAGTCATTTTGTCACAATAGCTAGAGGAGAACATAGACCAAATTGACTGCTTTTTATGTGTATGCAATTTCTGTAGTTTTTAAAATACATTTTATGTCTATATTTATTCTTTTGAAATTATGTAGGCATAGCTGTTTGTTGTTAAGCACTATTGTCTCATGTCGTAAGAGGTATTATTGAAAACTATGTGTTAATTGTTATTCTGATTGGCATAAATAATTTGTTAGTGATGTATGCTTCATTTTTTCAGGCTGCTGTCCAAGCCACAGACGAATGACTGATTGCACCTCAGTATCTGATGCAAATTTCTGCCCACTTAGCATTTTCTTTCACCAGACATGTATTGTTGGTTTTGTGAAACATTTGTCACAATATA
>Ga0209367_1007585_pt1 | contig 14926 bp, 10 predicted proteins | sample WorMetLIZISLAND2_FD_187412 | JGI IMG/M metagenome (GOLD analysis project Ga0209367, IMG submission 187412) | Marine gutless worms symbiont microbial communities from Max Planck institute for Marine Microbiology, Germany - Olavius geniculatus... ... | reverse complement strand
GCTCTGCCCCTGGACCCCGCTGGGGGCTCCGCCCCCAGACCCCCGTTATAGGCTCGCGCTTCACGCGCTCGCCATGGCCCCGGCCACTGCTTGCTCCCCAACTTTCAAACACTTCCAACGGCCATGTGTTGTCAGGTCTCGTGATTTCAGCGCCCCCGATCAGCTGACACTTCCCAGATTGTACGTAAAGTGCTTCTGGTCACAGACAACAGCATTCTATTCTAGTCTTGAGTTACAGCCTATTTATAGGTCTAGGCATAAATGAGAAACAATCAAAAATAAACAAATGTAATGAAAACAGCTGCTTGCTAAGGCCCTCACTACTTTCATCTGTGTTGTGGATCTGAAATGAATAATCTGATGCAGCATGTCGTGCAAGAAATCCACGATAAATTAAAGTAGGTGGAGCTAGAGTTTAGTTTTACGGTCGACGAAACTGTGTAACAATGAGAAAATTAACGCACTTACTGATCAACGTCTCTGTCGGGACTCACGACGCGATGCACAGAACTGCCGGCTGCTGAATGCGAACCGCCTGCACACGCATCAACATAATATAACGTAGATACGATATTTACGATATTTATAATTGATCAGAGAAGCGACTTATTGTTTTCAGCGTCGTCGCTAAGTTTTTGCTCTGTTAACTCATGAACCGTTGCTTGATGAAATTATGCACATACCTTGACAACTTCTAGAACACTGTGTTAAATATCAAGGTCATAAGCCAAGGTCAAGGACACGTGGCTTTTTGTGTGTTTTTTAACGTGTAGCCTACAATGATACTGCTTGAACCAGTTGACGTGAATTCACGAAAAGTCATTCGCTAGATGGCGCCATTTTATTTCTGCCCGCGGAAGTGACTGGAGCTACCCGCAGGCAGTGCTTGGCCTTGAGCATGGCTTGACGATCTTGTAAGTTATTAATTCTGTCATCATATCAGTCACAAAACAGCTCCATGTGCAAACCAGTTCGATTCCGTATACGATATATACACAATTCTATGTTTAATCACAGAAAATAATCATTAAACAACAAAAAGAATGCTGCTAATATTACCACCAGTCCTGTCGGTTTTGTGTAGTGACTTGTACATGTGCCGATACCACTCTTTACGATGCTCTTCTTCAATCGACTACAACAGCAGATCACGTCTCACATAGAACAAAACGGAGTTGTGCTATTGCACAGCAAATGAAAATAAAATAATGGTGAATAAAAGACAAAAAACGACAATAATAATGACGACAATGATAATAACAACGTGCTAAAAATCAAACATCATAAACACGCAATGGTCACGAATTAAATCAACATGATACAAGTAATTTCAGCAAAGCTCATAATACGCGCGACAGCCTAGCAGTTCCTGTTCGCACGATGTCTTGTTCTATCTCTATCCACCTCGTTGCAGTTCACCCTTGAAATCTGCACCGCAGCCACAAATCACAAAAAAACACTAAAACCCCCTATTTGGGGGGTTCAAGTTTATTCAAGGTCACCGATGTTGACATCACTAAAAAGCTTGTCACTATTGCTTGTTATGATAAACAGCATGCCGGTGCCTAACTGCAACCGTTTTCACACTACACGAGCCAATAGCGGCAAAATAACCACTTTTTAGGAGGGAAACGGTAGCCATCTTTGACGCCCTTTTGCGCAAGCCTCCTTGAACTTAGGGGTCGGGACTAAAACTGCTAAAATCTACGTTCTATGCTAAAAATTTCGTACGCAGGTTGTCTTCGGCTATCTCCAGCCATTTCATCGCAATTCACTGTTGAAATGTGCGCTGCAGCCAAAAATTGCGAAAAAAAAATCACCCAAACTCCTCTTTCGAAAATTTAAGGTCGTTCAAAGTGATCAATGTTGACAAAACAAAAAACCCGTCATCAGTGCTTGTTATGATATGCAGCAAGTTTGTACCTACAGTGTATCTGCAACTGTTTTCACAGTATAAGAGCCAATAGCGGCAAATAACGTCTTTTTAGGGGGTACTCCTCTTTGACGCCCAGGCCATAGCTAAGACGCGTGAAGCATTCTGCTGTCGCGCGTAAAGATATGTAATTCATTATAATAACGAACAAACCGATCATTTTTTCGTGTATTTTGTGATAATGCGAACGTTGACAGCAGTGTAGATAGTGCAACTCACTGTGCGTGTAGCTAATGGCACTCCGCTCTCGTCGTCCCTGGGTCCGATGCCCTCAAACGTTACTAGCTTCTTCTCGGTTCTGGTCGGGTGTGTCCCTGCCGTCGAATGGCTGGCGGATGATGTCCACGGTTGTTCGAGCATGTCGTACAACAGTTCAAGCTCTTGCTTCGCGTCATCGCGTTGACTCGCGGCTTTAGCACGCGGCTTCAACAGCGACGCTTCTACACACACGAGGGCAGCTCGATAATCTGAAGGCGATTCGATAGTCCGAAAATTTTAGGGTTTTTCCACGTGCACTTCAAAAGACGTTGACTCAATCTCCGCATTTCCTCTCAACTAAGAGTAGGGTTAGAGGTAGGGTTGTGGTGAGGTTTAGAGTTAGTGAAAAATCACGTTGCAGTAGACTATACACCTTCGGAGTGTTCGGATTATTGAACCTTTGGATTATAGACACACAATCGTACACACACGATGACACGAATTGCTCAGAAAGACAAAAGTAAAAAAAAACAAATTTCTTTAAAAAGCTACGAAAAACTGCACGAAAAAATCTGAGAAAATATATTATACGTCATGTGACTAATGTTAGACTAATGTTAGATGAAAGCACTCGTGTTCACAGTGACATAACTGTAGAAAAATTTTAGCGTACGTTCGTTGACCGAGGCGCTTATTGCGGAGAAGCAATTATTGTTTGCTAAGTATGGTCAAATAACTTAGACAACACACTTCACACTATATGTTCTAAATCTAAGACAGAATTATGAAAAATTGAAAGCTTTTTGGGCTGAGTCTGAAATTAACGCAGTGAAGAACAAGACAAAAAAATGCAAATAAAAGCAAGAAAAAACAAAAGGAAACAAAGGGAGAAAATCCTTGGCGGACGTTCCATTAAGCAAGAAACTGATAACCAAAAATATGTGTAAAGACTGAAGAGTATGTAAAACAGACTACATTTAAACCTACCTTTCTGCTTATCATATTCCGTAGTTCGTGGACCTTTCTTGCTAGGCGTCGCGTAAGTGCTAATGTCAGATTTCCATTCGTTGAGAATGCTGTCGTCCTCTTTTCTACGTCGTTCTGCGACAGAAATATCAACTACTTCAACCATACGACGGTAAACATCACTGTAAATCTAATATGTAAACAAGAAAAGTTGAAAACTTATATATATCCATTGTTTACATGCAAGTTGGTCACATACATCAAAGCTACGCTAACATATGAGACTATTTACAGAAGAAAAACTGTACGAGTTATGCAGTTAAAACACTGCTACATCATACGAGTACAGGTCAATGGGTCGTGACATTGTCGTAATCAATCAGTAACATCAAGAACAGTTTTCGCTATTATGAACGAATACTGATTCACTAATGTCGTTAGTTTTGCATTTTAACGATTTGCTAGTGAAAAACTGACTTATTTGCTACAAGAAAAAAAACAAAATCTGGGCTTACATTATACATCTGCATTAAGCTCTAAATGGTAAATTACATTAAATTAGTACTATGGCATGCTGCAAGAGTAATTCATAACAGAATAGACCGCGGGTCATTTGCAAGCAACTTCGAGCAAATTGCTAACAGACTGTGTGCTCAAGTCAACTCAGCCTCCTAGTCTCAGCGGGAAGAGAAACCAGCAATTAGCTTATAGGCTGCAGGGTGAAAGCCAGTGTGGTTGATTGAAGCGGTGGTATGTCTGTCAGCTGTTCTGCGGGTTCAGTTGTTCACAGGCATTGGCAACGGATGGCTGTACGCATGGTACCATTAGCTCATGTCACTTACAAGCGCTTCTGGTCACGAATCACAGCATTTAATTCTAGTCTTGAGTTACAGTTTATACAGACATGAATGAGAAACAATTAAAACTAGAAATTTGGGGCAAAGCTAAACGTGAGTCCCCTCAGCGCCCTAAGTCCGATTGGGGGGAAATTAAGAGGGGGGAGTAATATTTCCTCGGCATCAAAGTCACGTGGCCCGAACTCAAATGCATTGGCATACGCCGAACGCGCATTGTCGACTTAGGATAGGCCAACATGAGCGCTTGTAACTTTGTTCGTAGTGGACCGTAGTTCACCAATTTTTTGGTTCAACGCCGAAAAGATCGTTCTCGTCAAAGCCGTTTAGATTTTGTCGCTATCTTTATCGGTTCCAGAGAAATTTGCGCTCAAACTCGAAAATTGTCGTAAATCGCACCGATTTTTGAACGTTTTTTGCTCTCCCAAATTTTAAGGGGGAGGGGCGGTGCCCTCAAATGTTGTACTTTCGTTAACATCTCCAACCTAAAGACACGTCAAGTGCCAGTTTCGTCGGGCTACACCCCTTAACTCCAAAGCTATACGAGCTCCTTTATTACATTGTAAGCCAATTTTTGACCCCCCTTTGAAAAAAATTGTAAGAAGGCCCCGTCACCGGTGGGGAGTGCGCTAGCAAGATTTGATTATTCTCTAGCGCGTGTAAAAATTTGGGGGCGCAGCACCTCCTAGGGGCCGAAATATGGTCTTCCGAAAATGCGCTTTGGATGGGTACAATTCCACATTATAAAATCGAACATACTTCCGAGCATCGTGCAAAATTTCGCTGCGATCGGCCCACGGAGCTCAGAGATTACGCGAGAGGAAAAAAGGAAAAAATAATAAATTCCAGCAAAACTTAAGCCCTCCCGAAAACTATCGTTTCCGGGCGGACTAACTAGACAGAAATAGAACACAAATGACAGGGGAAAATGAAAACTGGAACCTGATGATGAAGACGACTGCGCTGCAATATCCAAAGTGCGTGGAGCACGCTGCAGAGCATCTGACAGTCTGAGTGCAGCCGCTGTACCCTTGACAGACTCAGCCGGGTCACGTGACTCAACAGGTGCGTCCGAGTGTTGAAGGGACGACTGCCTGCCGTCTACCGTCGACGACGGCTTAAACAGTGACTCCCACCATTCCTAATATGACGTATAGAAGCAGTTAGCCTAATAGTATAGTTAGTATCAAGTAGTCTATACTTTATTTTCAAAAGCATAAGCACTTTAAAGTATAATGTTAAAACATTTCAACAGTTAAAACAATCTGTTCTTTTGGCTAGAAACACCCAAGCCAAACTGTCACTGTCAACAACTGAAACCATGTGTGTCATGCCTGACTAAAGCATACATCTATGAAACGTAAATTCTGCGTACAGTAGTGATAACCGTAACTGCAAAAGCACGCAGAGAACTACTCACGTCACTGAGAGAGTTTTCAATGTCAGTGAAGTCCACAGCATTCGCATGACTGTCACTAGTTCTGTCGTTCATCGCAGTCGAATGAGACAAGTTGTCGGACGTCAATTGGCTGTCTGTTGGTTTGTCTCGTTTCAGCACTGAGATGCCGGCGACTGGAGGCTGCATTGATGTAGGTCCGTCATCAGGTCGTCTTTGCAGCTGCTCACTCATTGGCGTCCATTTCAGACTCGCCGTTGAACTTACTGCAGACCTGCCAAGCACGAAAAGAAAAATGTGTGAAACCGACTCCATCGTCTTCTTCCCCTTCTTTTCTTTTTTTCTTTCAGCTTCGCTTTCTCCTGCTTTTCTTCCACTCCCGTCTTGTCCCTTTCCTTTTCTTCCTCAAAGAATTCTAGCTAGCGGGTTTGTGGAAAGTTTCCCACAGGTCTCAAGGCGCCGCCAACGCATTTATGCATTTTATGGTCAAAAACTGCGCTTGGTAAGAAGTTGAAAACAATTTTTCAGGAAAGAATGTCCAAAATAAAGTGAATAATAATGCGTGAGATACTATTTTAGCGAAATAAAAAACATGAGTTCGCTGAAAATGCGCGAAACTCACGAGTGCTGCGTGTGACTTGGCATGTCTGTTGCTAACGCTGATGACGTCGACGCACTGACGTGGTTGATTGACGGGAACGCCGCAGACTTCGACGCTCGAACGTCGTTGAACGGCGTAGGCAACGACGACAATTTCTGCGCACGAATCTTCACCGGTAGATTCCATACCGCTTCTATACAGTCAATCAATCATGACACATTTATATAGCACCATATGTCGCGAACAAGTCAGAAGCCGATGATGGCACAGACTATAGTTGTGTGTCCATGTTTACTATGAACAACGTCAAACATGTGTGGTTTTCAAATTGCGCTCGAAAGCATGGGCGGCGCCAAAGGGAGAAAAGAGGAAGGGCAGCGGGGGGGAGGCATGCAGCTGCCCCAGTGTTCTTGTCCTTTTCCCAGCTGCCCCATCTAGAAAAAATTTCGACGGTGATAAAGTACCCTCCAGTCACTTTATCATGCCAATGACTTATCAAACGTCATTTTGCGAAACAAAACATATATCTGTAAGATTTTTGCATTTCTATATATTAAAAAGCATACAAATTTGCGGCTTCCATTACATGTTCAAAAGCTAAAAGTGTTTCAGCTTCAAGCAGTGTTTGAATTGCCGGGGAGTTAGGGGGGTTGAACCCGCAACTGTTTTCTTAACCCCCCTAACACACTGTCAAATTATGTACAGGGGAGTCAGCTCTATGCTATATACATACAATTTACATCAAAATTTTGCGATTGCGATTTGCGATTTTCGATTGTCGAAAACTTCAATTTTCCCAGCTAATTTTTCACAATTCAAACACTGGCTTCAAACCTCCTGACCAGGGGCTCCGCTCCTGGACCCCGCTACATTTTTTCGATGCACACAACAACCAAATAAGATCGACATTCGGCCTACAGACAAAAAATTATTGCCCCTGTGCCCTGGCTCTTGCTCCCCCGTAGCCCCTTAGCTTCAGATTCCTATAGCGCCGCCCATGCTCGAAAGTGCTGAGAAGCTCGGCAGATCTACAGTTATACGACAGTAAATTTCGGACCTAAAGTGACTAACACTAAGAGCTTTCTGCTTTCGTCGATAACGTGGTTCCATTCGATGTAAAGAAAGTAGCAGTTTGCCAATCTGCAATTGTGTTCGTTTCCAGACAACTTTCAACGTTCATAGGCCTACTTTCCTAATCTTGCTTCATAAAGTCCATGAAATCTGCGCAAGTCGTGACGTCAATTTGTTTTAACTTTTGACCATTTATAATTGTTTCCTCTCATTTTAACGGAACCTGTATCTCTATAGTCTATACCGGGTGTAGCATTGTAATAATAAACAAATAGTAGTCCTATAGGTCATTTCGGAGATGAGGTACGTAGGTCTAGTAATAATATCACGTTAAAACAACAGTCAACAGTGCGTAGGAAGCCTACCGTTGGAGGTCGAATCGCCGGTCACTGAATCAGACGAAAAACCCGCATTGGTCGAATGAGTGGTCGGAGGTTTAAACGAGTGAGAGGATGGCATAGATGAAGGGGATGATGTTGGACGAAACACGACTGACTTGTAGCCTTTGATTGCTCCCTCACTGGACTGCTGCTGTCTGGCGCCGCTCGCCTGCAGCGAACCTACAGCAAGTCCACACCATCCACAGCAAAAAATCTTCAATGCGGCCTTTCTTGACAAGGACACAACAACCGATTGTAGCTACTCGGCTTATCAAAATGTTGCGTAACAGAATAACTAAAATCAGTTCAAACGCTTCAAAAGAACTTAAGCATGTTTGATTAAAATTTCTTAAAACGGGTTGATTGGAAAACCAAGAAAGCCAGCCGCCTCCTGTAAAAATTTTGCCCCACAATCAAATTGCAATTCATGAGAATTCGCTTTTTGGAAACACAGCCCTGCCACGACGTGTCTCGAAAAATTTTCCAATAAAACAAAAGTCGGATGCCAGTCACTATGCATCACGGAAACATAACAAAGTAATGTGATGATCTGTATGATTAACCGTAATGCCTGAACTGTGTTAGGCTTACACTAAAAGAAACGCAGTGAAATGCCTAAGTGTTTAAGCAGATGTCACTACAGTACAAGTTTCTCGAACAACTAACTGAACAACTGCAATTATCGTTACTAAGCCTACTTAGTATTAACTATTAACTAAGCATTATCTAAATTACGATATGTACAAAACGCAATTTTAAGTACGTAGGCTTAAACGCTCAACAAAACTCACCGAAGGGTGTCCAACTGGGTGATTTCGTTGGACGACTGACGTCAACCATTCTTCCCAACACACACCAGTATACGATCAATTAGTGCACTGGTATAAACCTTAAAAAGCACCGCTATTTTAGAGATATTTTGCGTCACGCTTACTGTATGCTGTATATTAGCATGGGAAACTCATTTAAATGTAACATAGTCGGATAGAATTAATGCTTTCCTCGCGCGTGCATATAAATGTAGTTTTTCGCAGCAGATGCCTGCAGTGTCAAATAGTTGTTGAACAGTTCAGCCACACATTATGTCTCCTACGCACTGCCTTCATACTATAAGTTCATGCTTCTGGACCCCAGTCAAAAGTACACCATGTAAACAACTGTTTTATCACAAAAGTAAAGTGAAGGCTTTCCAGCCATTCAAATAAAAATTCAGCATAATTTCGAACACAAATTATATCGACTTTCTCGCCAGCTTGCTACCAAATGCGTTTCTGCGGGCCCAGAAGGCCAATGGCTGCAAAGCTTAGCTTCAGAGTCTCATAGACCGAAAAGTTAAAAAGCCCTCGGAAAAAATACTAAAAGGGAAAATGGGAGAAAGAAAGACACAAAGAGGGAAAGAGAGACGGGGAAACTTGTTCCAATAGCTTAAAAGAGATATGCCTCTGAAACTGAGAGACTATTTATATTTATATAATTCGTTCGCGACATATAACGCTATATAAATTTGATTTGATTGATTGATTGATTCGTCTGAGACTGCCAGTAAAACAGCCGCCAGTTCAGCACACATCGGCGACGGACGGTTCTTTGCCGTTATGCTGTCAGTGCCACTGTTGCAGTCCAAGTGGTCGCCTGAAACGTCTCGTTCCCGAAATGGCCTGTAGCCTAAATGCTGTAACATGTTGCAAAACTCTACTCACTTACTTAATCGCGAGTGTGCAGCACATGCAGATGTTCGACAGATGCAACATTTACGCCGAGTGAGTCTGCTGCTGCTGCTGCTATACTCTCGTGGCTTGCCGATTTCCGATTGACGCAAGACCAAGCAAAGCAAGTACATGCGATGCTGACATCCGGTTGTTGAGTCTGGTTACTTTCCATCCCACGTAGCTCTTGATTTGCAAGATTGTCGTAATGAAGTGTCGTCCTGTAGTCTAGACGCCTCGATGACAGATTGAAAAAAAATAGTTTCAGTCTTAATCGTGGTCCCAGCAGAAAGTCTTGCTTTCGGTCTCAGTCTTCAAAAAAGTCTTGTTTAATCACTGGTGTTGTACAGAACTTAGAATTTAGGCCTATTTGTGTTCAGTATATAGTTACAGTCATTGATAACAGGCAGCGACAGAATACGAAACTTCTGGGTCCATCAAACACGTAACTCGATATAAAAGCATTTCGGATAGACTGTGGACGTGTGGCGTACATGAAGACTGCAGTTTTTCCTACCAAAGAAGTATGCAGTGAAAACACTCTGTAAAAAAATAGCGCTAACTCAAGCTACAAGCAAAGTCAACACAAGGTCTCTATCGGTTCGAGTCTCTGCCTATTCGATCTTATCGACGCTCGGACGCTCTTCTAAGTCGCCCACGCAGCAGCAACAAGAAAGCAAGCAGTCGCTGTTGTTGCCGCTGCAGCTGCTGCTCTACGTCACGTGACGTCAGTGCAAGTTACGAATGACGGCTTTACCGTAGTAACCGTGAAGTCAAGCAATAAACAACGTCTTCCTACTTCTCACCGACGTTGACGTATAGAGGGCATTCGTTACGTCACACTGCGCACCCGCATGACCGCATGGTCAAGATTGATGTGCAGTGTGTAGTGTGTATATTGCTGCAGTAACTTGAGTGAAGACATGGAAATCCTGATTAACGTCAGACAAATAGATATACTGGTGAAAAATTAACACTACGAGTCACACAGGCCAGTTGAATACATTAACCACAGAAAAAACTGTATGCCGTCTACATGGTCTCGTCCTATTCATTTGAAAGTCGCTGAAATATAAGCCTATTTTGACTGTCATTGTCAATTCTCCGGCAGCGCTTCAACGCCATTTACCATGAGCGACGCACCTGACATCCTGTTTTTCCAGTAATGCTTAAGTATTCAACGTTTTTTTAACTCCTAGAAAAACTAATACCAACGTGCTTTTTATATTACAACTGTATGGACACACCGTTAAAAGATATTTATTCTAAATCTTTAATCCTGAAAGAAAACACAATATTCATCTAACTAATTTAACGATGTCAAAAACTGTAATAACTAAAAATGAAAATTAATTGCCGCAACAGAAACAACACCGCCTGCCTCCGAGTAAACGAGTGGCAGGATATGGCTTCTCCGCTATCAGTTCACGGTCACGTTACAGTTATACGGCTGCAAGCTAGTAGGCCTACGCCATACTTATCTGCTCCGCCGCAGGAAAACTTTGACTTTTAGCAGACGGCATCGCACACTACTGCATTGCCTCTCTTAGCTTTTCTAGTGGCAAAAAGAGTCCGAGAGTAAAACTGCATGTACGAGACCAGAAGTCAGAGATAGGCAGTAAGATAATGCAGTACAAGTTATTTTCAGTGCGACCCAAACAGACAACTTATTCCCCTTACAAAATAAAATAATAATGCTTAACTTGAGTCGGACTGAAAATAAACTGTATAGTGCATGTGCAGTGTGTATTTAGCTCATTTTATGATCTTATTTCATCGACTCAAGCAGTCAAACAAATTACTTCCGAGGGTACCACGGACAACAGTATGAGAACATCAGCGTTACTCACTTTCAACGAAAAGAGGAAGAGAAATCGTTAATATCAACAGTAGGAGTGGATACACGATGGGAAGTGAACGGCTTCAGTATAGTTCAATGATAAGATCAGCTTCTACTCCAGTTGTTGCTTGCATTCGAAAACATATTTTCTGCTCAAATCAAAATACTAGCTTAATAAATAATCACCGAACACAAGTTTTACAAACATAATTAGAACACTGTACTATAAACTGTGTTGTCAGGCGGGGAAGTAAAAATGGACAAACATAACAGTAAGGGGTACATCTTGCGGAAGAATGAAGAGGAATGAAAGAGTACACTCGCATACTTCCTTTGCTGGGTTATTCCGACCTTTAGTAAACAAGATGTATAATTTGCACCGCTAATGGGAAACGTCAGAAAAAAAATATATAATGTGTATTACGTAGGCTAACTTGCAATTCTGGCGTTTGATCGTTGTACAATAAAGGATTACTTACGTTCTTACTTACAATTTTGCAAAAATACTAATCCATTAGAAAACATTAGCGGCATGTATACGCTGTAGAAAAAAACAGGTTTATTAATAACGGTAAATGACAGAAATACAAAATACTCTGTGATGCGCATTCGAGTTATGTAGCCGAATATAGCAGAACAGTCAAAAATTAATGTTTACCGCTCGCTGACGTGCTGTCAGCTGACGTGCAGATGACGACGACGACGTTGATACCAATGACGAACAGTCTGAAACAAAACAATCACTGTATCACGTTGACCTGCGGAGATGCGACGGCTTGCTGCAAATAGACCGCCGATCGACGTCGATGGCGGTAAATAATTGGAACGCAAACGAACCAGCGAGCGAGCGAGAGCTAGAGCAAGCGGAGATCGAGCTACAACAGTGCCCAGCTGATCGATCGTTTGCTGAATTCACTCATCGGACCGCCGCGTTCAGCGCAACACTGCGCAGTCGCCGGCATTTACTATCGGCTGGCCGGCCGTGGCGCCACAGAACCTTCCTTCCTTCATCCTGTGTGGCGCGGCGGCTGTTCGACCTCAGTTCACGTATATACTCACACGCACGGCGCTCTACTGCCGCCGAGCCGCCGGCACAAAAACATTCTCCAAATCTGGCTCCTCGCAGACTTCGAGGCGGCGAAGCACTATAAATAGAAAGTGGTTCGACGGCAGTACGGCACGGCAGCATTCCGCGGACATCTTGGTTAGTGACGTCGGCCGGAGGCGCTTAGAGCGATGAAAGACTAAACTCGCCGCCGATCAGTGCCGACTTCAATTAAGCTTCCCTCCTCTTCCTCCGCCCGGCCGCATTCCACAAACACGGCAGAAAGAAGCGACTGTCGATCGTGCATGCGGGACGCGCGGCAGAACAAATTTTATGCGAAGAGTGCGCATCGCACGTGCAGCGCAGCCGTGTAATTCACCTACCGCATCTACAAGTCTATTTCCCATGTGCACAGGCGTCGACTCCGCAGACTAGGATACGAGCGTCTCTGAACAAAGTTCATAGGTACAATATTCATCCTATACTGCAATATAGTGCATGGTTTTCACAGACATTCCACAAACTTTTAGTGTCTGCAGTTTGACAAGCATGGAATGGATTTCGTCTCAAAGATAACGCGACAACGCATTGATTAAATGTACGCTGACATAAATGATAATACGCGGCCGTCCAAATTCCCATCAAGCACAATATAAGCTAATTCACTAATAGATGTGATAAACGTTTACAAAGTTTACAAAAAAATCTTTGTAAACGTGTTTATTATTTTGTCAACGTTTATCTCAATAAAAATCACATGAGCGAAACGAAGCAAAATTATGACGGGAAGCCATTGCGTTCGATCACTGATAGAGTTCATTGGGTCACGGTGCTAGTGACGGTAAACAGCGGTAAACAGGACAACTCAACTTAGTTTTCACGTAGCTATAAGATTAAAGTGAGTGAATTCTGGGCACTTTTGTAAAACGGTTGTCACAGAACTGGAGTAAGACATTCTTCGACAATGAAAAAAACTTTTATTGGAATTTGGAATTAATATATTCAAACTTACACTCTGTGTACGTTTACTTTTAGTTTACAAACGTTTACAATCTTTTTCCTAATAAACGCGTTTATTAACGTTTATTATAATTTTTTGACGTTAATCACATCTATGAATTATTCACTAATGGAAATCGCAGTAGGTATTGAACTGCAGACCGCGATGTGTTGCTTGCTATATGCACTTTGGCGAATTTACCGCGCGGCTATCGCGGACGCAACACACTGTAGGTAAGGACAGTCGCACCGCGATTGCGTTGTGTCAAGTGTCATTTTCGCAGAATTTCGACGTCATTAAAAGTGCTGACCCGATTACTACACGGTGTTTCATAAAAAGGGATCCCTTTTGTTTTTCTCATAATTCACTCAAATGAAATGATGATCAATTTACACAAAATTTTTACCAGTCGTAGCTGAAGAAATACTAATTCAAAATATTGCAACAAAATGTGGCAGTTGATTAAATATTCTTTGTTAGTCGTGACGTAATGATGACGTCATAATGTGTCACGGGTACAAGCTTAATAGTCTCAACTGGTGCTGTCAGTTGCTATCCAGCTTCGATGGTGAACTTAATCTGGTTCGCTAATGAAAAATGTTTATCGTGACAGCACTAAGCAACATGAGGGTATGAAATCAAGCGTCTTGGGATCCAAAAACGCAACCATTTTGCAAGCTAAGTGTGCTAGTTCACTGTCTTGCTCGAACATGTGAAATTCCAACTATTCCCAGAGATCGACACGTGAATGCGATCGCTTTGCACGTTTTTGTAACTGCAACTGTAAAAGTTCAAAAATTTGTCATCAACGAATCAAATTTTTCACCATCGGAGCAGGGTAGCGATAGACAGCGCCAGTTGAGACTATCAAGCTTGCACCTGTGACACATTATGATGTCAGCATTACCGTTACGTCACGACTAGCAAAGAATATTTAATCAACTGCCATATTTTGTTGCAATATTTTAAATTAGTATTTTTTTCAGTTACAACTGGTACAAATTTTGTATAAATTGATCATCATTTGAGTGAATTATGATAAAACAAAAAGGGGTCTTTTATGAAACACCGTAATAAACGCCTTCAGCCAGTGATGTAGAGCTGGTTCAGAAGCGGATCGTGATGTGGTGGAATTTTGAAGACGTAAGTCTTAAAGGCGAGCCGAGCGGTGCGGTGATCGTCACTGACTGGACTGGAGCCTGGAGCCATGACATCAGATCAGATGAGGACGCTGGCCAGTGTACGTTGCGTTGCCGTAGTCCAGCCGCAAGAACAGGTCGGACGAGAGCGCACGACACTGACGACTGAAGATAAAAGAACGGACCAACAGTTAGGTCTACTCCGCATGCAGTTGACGCCATCTCGTCGAAGATTGCATCGCGACTCCATTTCCTCAAGCTGCCGAAACGCTCGGGCGCCGGCCTCGATGATCTACTCTGCTTCTACAAGACAGTTGTACGACCGGTGCTCGAGTAGGCCCTACGCGTCTCCGGCGTGGCATTCAAGTCTTACGACAGGACAGTCGAAGGCGCTGGAGACGGACGATACAGCAAAGGGCGATGATGATAATATTTGCGCACAGCGATTATGAGATGTCACTGATGCTGGCTGGTCTGGACACGCTCGAGACACGGCGTACTCAGCTCACTGAGCGGTTCTTCTGGCGCAGTGTTTTGCGTGAAGGGTCTTGTTTGTACTATCTGCTGCCGGACAAACGCGACTCTTCAGTGACAGACGGACTGCGCCGCGCCAAGACATTCGAACCGTTGCCAGCTAGAACTAATAAATTTCGAAATTCTTTCATTCCTCACTGTTTGGAACATTTTGATTAGGCCAGGTATTTCTTTTTTTCTAGTTCTAGCTGGCAGCGTTTCGAGTGTCTGTGCGATAATCTCTGTAATAACATTCTGTATATAACTGTTTATTACTGTGACCA
>Ga0209367_1007584_pt1 | contig 14926 bp, 6 predicted proteins | sample WorMetLIZISLAND2_FD_187412 | JGI IMG/M metagenome (GOLD analysis project Ga0209367, IMG submission 187412) | Marine gutless worms symbiont microbial communities from Max Planck institute for Marine Microbiology, Germany - Olavius geniculatus... ... | reverse complement strand
CCCCTCTTCCTGCCTTCCCTTTTCCCCTCCGTCACATATGTACTGACCGACCTAGGTCGGTCAGTACATATGTGACGGCCAGGTGGGGAGAGTACATATGTGCATATGTACATATGTCAGTACATATGTGACGGCCGTCACATATGTACTGACCGACCTAGGTCGGCACACCTTTCCGGCACACTTTTCGGCACATTCGGCACATTTTTTTAACTCATTCAGCACTTTCTCAAAATGCAAGTTTGGCACAGAGCCGACAAAGTACCTTAGTGGACGCGCAAACAACTCGCTGTCGGTTGATCGTCGGCAGCCGTAGAGAGTAGACGTACGATACGTTACAATAGAGAAGTGCGTGTAGCAGTGTGTAGTATATGGACGGCGGCCATCTTGGATAGTCGATGATAGTCAGTGAATGTGTTGAACGTTAGCGAACATCGTCGAAGTTCATCGAACGTTACCGCGGTCGGCCATCTTGTCGGGCCTTGACAGGAAGTTGCGTTTGACGCGCCGAACTGTTGTGAGCCGATTGTCCACTTTGATTTCGTCGTTGAAAAGAATTGTCTGATCGGCGTTACTGCTTATCGTCGATATTGTTTTCTTCTTTCTGGAACCCGCCAGCAAGGTGCGAGCGGTTTATTATTTTCGGTTTTATTTTAGATGTAAGTACGTAGGGATCTTACTGCTTTGGCTCTATTGTCAAATTCTGTCGATTGTCAAAGTTCCCTTAGGCGCGATTTATTTTTAGTTGAATTCCTCTAATTTCGGGGTTATCGACTCAAGACCTCCCGCAGCTTTCCTCGCTGGAGGATCCTTCCTTCTACCGAAGGCGAGCCCGGGGGCCCGTAGGAGCCCGGCGATTTGTCGGATAGGTCCCCTATTGAATCTTCTTCCAGTCAGATTAGGCCCACAGCATGGATACTAGGGGGTACAACTTAAGACAGCGATCGGCTGTAGTTTCTACCAAAAGTTTATCATTAACTACCGCGGATAGCTTAGCCATCGCTAGCGCAGGTTCAACTCAGACTCCTACATATGCAACAGCCGGAAGGTTTCAACGACGGATCACAAAGAGATTGTAGACTAAAGCGCAGTCTGTATGGTCTCAAACAAGCTGCAAGATGTTGGCATAAGAGATTTGGTAATTTTCTTTGTCAGCGTGGATTTAAGCAGAATAAAGCTTATTCTTGTATCTTTATGCGTTGCAGAGGTACAAAAAAAGTTATCATTGCTCTTTGATTTGATGACGGAATTGCAGCTTCTACCAGTGAAGCTAATTGACGAATTAAAGTCTGAATTCAAGATTAAATCGAAAGAAGCTTTATATTTTCTTGGACTTGAAATCAACACGAAGCAAGATGAAAACATCATCAAAGTTTGCTAAAAAGGCTACACTAAAAGAGTCCTAAAAAGTTTTGGCATGGAGAAATGTCGTCCTACTCTCACGCCAGCAATTAAAGAATCTAGGAAAGCTGTGCTGAGTGATGAAAGGTTAAATCAAAATCCGTTCTCCTACCGATCAGCAGTTGGTGCTTTGTTGTGTATGGCTACAGGCGTTAGACCAAATATATCTCGTGCAGTTGGCATAGTATCGAGGAATCTGAAAAACCAAGTCATGAAGATTTTGTCAAAGTCATGCGAATCTTCATATACTTGAAAGGCACAACTGATCGTGAACTTCTCTATAGACCAGGATACAAGCCCGACATCATAGAAAATTACAGCGATGCTAATTATGGAGGTGATTTACAGACTGGACAATCAACAACTGGTGTGATCTGTCTTTACGCCGGTGCAGCTATTTCGTGGCTTAGTCAGACACAGTCATCTGTGGCAATATCCACAACTGAAGCAGAAGTTGTCGCTGCGAGCGAAGCGGCACGAGAGAATGTTTGGCTCGAAAACTTATGAAGACGATGATCCCGATGAACAGTGTATTTAAACTGTATGTTGACAATGAAGCAGCAGTAAAGTTAGCACAAAATCCTAAATTTTATCGTCGCACAAAGCACATTCGCAACGGACATTTTTATGTTCGAGAATGTGTGTCCGATGGTGAACTCGAGGTGAAGAGAGTCACGGCGGAGTTTCAGTTGGCTGACATTATGACTAAACCTTTGCTTAAGCCAAGATTAACTACGTTGTGTGACAAAATAAGACTGACTTAGACAGTACACATACAGTATCGGAACACTATTGCTAGCAGTACTTTTTTGTGCTGAGTGACTGATCGGTGACATCGAGATTTGCTGAGTAGTTTGATTTTAACGTTTTTAAACGTATTTCTAGATTAAGTCAAAAATGGGAAAGTGTTGAACTTTACTCTACGGTTAAATTGTTTGATTAATCTAGATATTTCGGTAGGCGTAGTAGTCACGTGACAGTGTTGACAAAATGTTGTTTTACCTGTTTCGACAAGGTTATGCGTGTATTCAAGTATTGTGAAATAATTACAAGTTTGTTTGGTATCTTGGACACTTTGGTGATAATTCTTAACAACCTTACTTTACCTTACCTTACCTTACCTTCGGTGTAAGCAGGCTCTTACACCTGCCCAGCGCTGAGGCCGTATTACTTCGGCCCAATGCGCATCCCCAAATGTAACCACAAGGTTACAGGTAACGGCTATAAAACCGTAGACGGCTGTGATGCCGTAAATAGACGGCTGTAAAACCGTAGTCGGCTGTAAAGCCGAAACCAGCACTAAAGCACTGGTAACGTGCAGCAAATCTGCTCTCACGGGTTTGGTTAGCTCTTAGTTAGTTAATACTCTGCAGATTTTAGCAATCTTTCGGGTCATCGGTGCAAAGCCCCACCACCACGACAAGTTGGCTGGCCACGGTGGGGAACAAATCCACACTAAAAATAAATCGTTTTTCACACAAAACAAAATATATTTCTAAGTGCGCAAACGGACAAGGTCCGTACACTTTCACTGTCACTTACTGGTCGACTGCTATCTGTGAAAAAATACTGCGAGGAAAGATCCCACGTGGAACAATCACCTAATTTAAACGTGACATAAAAGTGTTCTTAGGGTAGGACGATATTCTTGCCGAACACCTTACTGGCAAGAGCTCCTTCCCATCATGGTAACAAAGTGTCCTCTGCCGGAGAGGCACTGAACCTGTAGAAAAGATATGTGACACCCGATTAGGGCTGCCGCGGGTACCCGGGTACCCGTTGGGTACCCGGGTAATAAACTACCCGGGTAATTTTTTACTACGCGGGTACCCGCATAGACTATTTAGTTTAATTTATTTTTAATTAATATTTAATATTCCATTTATTTTACTAGCATTAGTTTTACATTTTTGAATAATTTTGTTGTTTCGTTTGATGCTGTAACTTTTAAATTGCGAATTTTCGATTGGTGTGCTGTCCCATTTTTAAATATTTGAGGATTCATGGTCCTAATTAAGCCTACACACAGTTTATGTTGCATAAAAATGCAGCAAACAGACAAAAAACACAGAAAAAAACAAAACAACAGAAAACGCGTTAAACGCAACTTATAGCTCGGAATAAAACTTTAAAATTACCGTCATAACTCAAAAGTTAGTTTACGCATAAACTTCAAACGTCTCTCGTAAATCATAATGTTACTTTCCTGTTTTAGTTTATGCAGAATTTATTTTTTTTGTTTAACTAAGCAGTTGTCCAATAATGAACAGTCATTTTAGCAGCATTTAGTTTTATGCTTGATATTTGTATCAGTAGCTGAAAATTGAATGAAAAAGTGAGAACAGGCCTATACCCCCTGTACAACAGTGTCATACTTACTTACTGACTTACTTACGATTCGACGGGAACCCGGGTAACGAATTGCCCGATAACGGCAGCCCTACACCCGATAGGTCCCCCGGCCCACCATAGTAAAGGCGGTACAGTGGGTAAAGGCGAGATCTGTGCCGCGGACACATAAATAAGTAAGCGAAGTGACGTAGGACAGAATGAGACCATGGTAGGCCCATGCAAGGTCGTGGTAGGTCACAGGAATAGTGTATTGTTATAGCATGGGTAAACTATCACAATGTCAAAATAAATGTGTTGGCTGTGAAATAGTAAATTTTGTATTTTTAATTTGTGATTTGTGCAGTTTTATAACTACAGCCACGATGTGACCCTTAGATCGTATAATATTAACCAAACACTTTTGCCATAAATTAAATATATAGAGTGTCTGTTGCAGAGATGGGTGTTAAAAAGTAGCATGCACTGCTGTGAAGTTGGCAAAATGCCAAACAAAGCGTTGTAAGATGGCAAACCATTTTTAAGACATAGCATGGCAACTAATTTTAAACATTCTTTGTCGTCTTTTGTAAAAACGCGTTACAGAAATAAGTATGTTGCGGCAATCGTCGTTATCATACACTTCGTTGTCTTCGTGTACGTGAAGACCGCCGACCATCACGTAATAGCACCAGTAACCGACCTTACTTTGGCAGAAGCAATCGCTGTTAGAGCCAGCCAAGACCGATACATTCTTTTAGCAATGGCTGACGAAGCGTATGTCGACGTTGCAATTAACTTTTATGAAGGCAGTCTCAAGCCGTATCACATCAACAATTATTTGTTTGTTGGAGTTGGCAACTCGACGTGCGATGTTTTGAAGCGTCAGTCAATAGCATGCTTCTTCTACACCACCGACTGCAGTGCATTTCGCGACAGTTCGTTCGGAACTACCGACTTCATACGCAAGATGAACATTAGAACTGACATGATTTTAGATGCTCTGGGAGCCAACTTTACCGTCATACACAGCGATGTAGATGTTTGTTTTTTGAGCAATCCGCTAAAGGAAATAAAGGTAAGCGCGTCTTTTAAGCTGTTCTTTATTTGCAAATAAATGTACAAAACATTATTTTATACATTTGTTAACGGCAACAATTTTAATGACTAACACATCGAAAACAGCAACAATTACAAGAAGTTATATTCCTTGCATCACACTGACTGTGTGCCAATGTGCTGCTGAATAATATCACTTATTGCACTTTTTGCTGTTTTCGATGTGCAAGTCCTTAAATGTTGCCGTTAACAAGTGTATAAACTGATGTTTTGTACACTTATATTTCCTGTTTTATTACTAAAATGACGTTATTACAGGTGATCAATTACGGAGATATCTGGCCCCAGATTATGCTACTCTCACTATTTTGACATTTCACGTTTTTACTATACGGGAGTTTGCTATGGATGGTCATTCATAAAGATGCATTTATCTTGAAGGGTTATGTACACTGTGTCCCGTAAAAAAACTAATCCCCTAAACATCGTACAATAGAAATGCCAACTTTGAGCGAATTTAAATTAGATTTAGTACACTCATTTTTTATTGCTAAATTTCGTTCAGAAATATTATTTTCTAGCTAAATTATTAATTGTTCAATCTCCATAACAAAATATTTTGTTAGCAATATGGTGTTTTGTGCTGTGGCGAATTTCGCAACTTAGTTGCATTTTTCAGTTTTTTTCACACAAATTGCGTTCTTAGAGCCAAAAAATAATTGCAGCAATAAAATTTTACATTAACAGTTTTGGTGCCGGTGTCGCATTAAGTAGTTTCCCCCATGAAATATCCGCCTAGGAGAGACATGATCACGGTGTAAAATTATCTCCTCCCTCTTATTAAAATCTCGCCGACCTCATAAAAAAGTCTCTCCCGTGTAAAAAATCCCCTCCATGCAGTCCAATGATACAATCACGCAAGCCGGCAAACAACAACGTTGTATTACAAAGAAGTTGAAGTTTTGTAAACGAAGTGAAGCATCCATGCTGCATAAATTACGTAACTGGCGCCCAGACTGACGACGGCGAACGGGTCGCCCGTGAAGGTGCTCGCCAACTCCCGCGATCTCAAGCATTTCACGGGCGACGGGTACGCTTCGCCACGTAAAGCAACAACCGTTGACTTAACGTCTGCGCCGTCGGAACCACCAACTTCACCACCATGCCCGTGGATTCCAGCGCTTAACTTGTTCCAAAGCGACCGTCAGCACTCTGATTGGCCAGCACCTCGGCAGGCGAGTCAATCAACTGTTTTATCACAGTTAGCGTCTGGGTTTGCTGCTGCGCCGCCCAACGCGGTCATGCTCATCCACGCACCTGAGCACTGGGTCACCGTCGCCGACATCGACATCAGATTCAGTGAGTTTCTCGCTGACATTGTGCGCTTTATAAATTAATTTACTTACGCTTTATAAAAATTTACTGTGTGCTACATTGAGAGCCTGCGGCCACACCAGCCAATCACTGCCTACGTGATCCGTCAACTGCTGCAGCTCTTCCGTCATCGCCTTGACGACGAAGGAAAGCTGCGTATGTCGATACTTCCCAGCACGCCGCAGACTCAGGGGGTGACTGTGGCGTTCTTGCAGCTGCCTACGCTATTGAACTAGTTGCATCAGAAAGGTTTTGCTGGATCCGTTACTAATTACAGGCCTATTTTCCTCACCAGTGTTATTAGCAAGATAATGGAGCGTGTAATATCACGTAAAATAACTGAATATTTAATCAGCAATAATTTACTATCTGATGCTCAGAACGTCTTTCTTAAAAGACATTCTACTTGCACAAACGTATTAGAGTGCATAAATAGCTGGACATTAAATATTGACCTGGATTGTAATACTGTCATTATATGGACAGAAGATTGCCATTGTGACTTGTGTTGACGTTTATATGAAGGAGTGATGAAGAAATATGACCGTAGATATGACACAGTATCGGATCTCGTTGTTATTTGCTTTAGTTCATGCTAATAAAAACTAGCACTTGCATGAAAATTAGGCTGTGCAATGACGCTATAAAGACAGACGGGATAAAGTGCGCCATAAGAACTTAAGGGGCGACATTATCACGGGGGAGGATTTTTCACTGTGAAAAACACCATACTTATGTCACAAAAGCCGTTTTCAAGAGGGGAGACATTTTAATGGCGGGAGAGAATTTTTAATGAAGTAGGCGGATTTTTCATGAGAGGGGCGACTTCTTAATTAATATTAATTTGTGTAAAAAGTCTCCCTCGGCAAATTTTTACCGGTAAAAATCCGCCGGGGAGCGAATTTTTACCGGTAAAATGTCGCCGGGGGGCGACTTTTCAGGGGGGCGATACTGTCATAGTACACCGGCGCGAAAATACTCATTCCTCGTGATATAGGAGATAACAAATTATTTAATAATGTGACAGAAAAAAAAAAACATTTATCTACTACTTATGCAAAAAATACTGTCCGTTTTTTTAACTTGGTAACACAAAACTCGAACGCGTAAAACACGTGCTTGTCACGACCTTGACCTCACCTAATATTACTAGATGCTAATGTAATAAATTAACAATCTTAAAGGCTAATAAAGCAATAAACCGCAAATCTTTATATTGATAAAAACACACAACACAATACAATCATACCATTACACTCAAACTAGAAAAACAAAAAAATAACAATAAGGCAGATAAAAAGTTTATAAATTTAGTTTAACGGTTATATCTAATAATAAAGAAAACACTAATTAGTCCGCCCGTAAGCGATAGCTTGCGGAGCGGACTTATGTATTGCTGCGGTTTATTTATTTCTTTCTTTTTTTCCCTCGCGTAATCTCCGAGCTCCGTCGGCCGATCGGCGCGAAATTTTGCAAGATGCTCCACGCTGCGTTCAGTTTTATAATCCCAGTCCAAAACTTTTAGGGAGCCTCCCCGAAAAATTTTTAGGAGCTAAAAACATGCAAAATTTGGCCCGATTTCGGTCAACTTCAAAGTTCGGCGGCGAATATCTATAAGGCGGATGAAGATATTCAAAATCGGTAAAATAAACGTTGGACAGCGATTCCTCACGCGTTAGACGAAACAAGTCCGGAGAGTTCGGTCCGGTGACCTTGGAGATCTAGATGTGGAATTGTACCCACCGAAAACGCATTTTTCGGAAAACCATATTTCGGCCCCTAGGGGGTGCTGCGCCATCAAATTTTTACACGCGCTTGAAAATGACCAAGTTTTACTAGCGCGCCTTCCACCGGGGACGGGGCCCCCTTAAAAACTTTTTTTAAAGGGGGGTCAAAAATTGGCTTAAAATGCAATAAATAAGCGTTTATATCTTCGGAGTTAGGGAGTGTAGCCCGACGAAACTTTGGCACTTGACGTGTCTTTAGGTTGTGGTGTTAAAGCAAGTATAATTTTTGGGGACACCGCCCCCCTTAAAATTTGGGAAAGCAAAAAACGTGCAAAAGTTTGTACGTTTTACGAAAACTTTCGAGTTTGACCGCAAAGATCTCTGAACTGGATAGAAATATTGACAAGCGGTAAACGACGTTATTAAATGCGGTTAATTCCGCGTTGAACACAAAAATTGTGTAAACTTCGGTCGTCTACAAACTAAGTTATAAGCGCTCATTTTGACCAACCCAAAGCGAATTTTTTCGGAAAACCATATTTCGGCCCCTAGGGGGTGCTGCGCCATCAAATTTTTACACGCGCTTGAAAATGATCAAGTTTTCCTAGCGCACTCCCTACCGAAAACGGAAACACCCGTTACAACTTTTTTAATTGGGGTCAAAAATTGGCTTAAAATGCAATAAATGAGCGCCTATAACTTCGGAGTTACCGTTAGTCTAGTTAGTTCGCCCGAAAGCGATAGATTGCGGAGCGGACTTATGTTTTACCCGTGATGTTTTATTTTTTATTAGTCCGTTTGAAAGCGACAGCTTGCGGAGTGAACTTATGTTTTATCCGTAATGTTTTAATAGTCCGCCCGAAAACGATAGTTTTCGGAAGGACATGTTTTAGCCGTGATGTTTTATTTATTTTAATTCCCGCGCGAGATCTCCGAGATGCGTGGGCCGACCAGCGTAAAATTTTGCACGATGGTTAATACTAGGTTCAATTTTATAACGCCTGTCCGAAATTTTAAGGGGCACACCCCAAAAAAATTTCAGGGGCCAAAAACATGCAAAATTTGACCCGATTTCGGTCAACTTTGAAGGTCGGCGGCGAATATCTCCGAAAGAAACGAAGATATTCAAAATCAGTAAGTAACCCCTTGGACAGCAATTTCTCCCGCGTTAGGCACAACAAGTCCGGTAAAGTTCGGCTCAGTGACCTTGGAGATCTCGATGTTGAATTGTACCCACCGAAAACGCGTTTTTCGGAAAAACATATTTCGGCCCCTAGTGAATGCTGCGCTTCCAAATTTTTACACGCGCTAGAAAATGACCAAGTTTTACTAGGGCAGCCCCCACAGGAGATGGGGGCCCCATTACAAGTTTTTTAATGCGGGGTAAAAAATTGGCTTAAAATGCAATAAAAGAGCGCCTATAGCTTTGGAGTTAGGGGTTGTATCCCGACCAAACTTTGGCACTTGACGCGCCTCTAGGTTGTGGTGTTAACAAAAGTGCAAATTTTGGGAACATTGCCCCCGCCTTAAAATTTTGGAGGGCAAAAAACGTGCAAAATTTAGTTCGTTTTACGACTGCTTTTGAGTTTGACCGCAAATATCTTTAAAACCAATGAAGATATCGACAAAATCTAAACGGCATTGACGATAACGATCCTTTTGGCGTCGAACAAAAAAAAATTATAATATTCGGTTTACTACGAACAAAGTTATAGGCGCTCATGTCGACCTACCCTAAGTCGCCAATGCGCGTTGGGCGTATGCCAATGCATTTGAGTTCGGGCCACGTGACTTTGATGCCAGGAAAATTTTATCACTTTCCCTTAATTTTCCCACAATCGGACTTAGGGCGCCGGGCGAACTTACGTTGGGCCCCAAATTTCTAGTTTTATTTTTTCCCGCGCGTGATCTCCGAAACGCGTGGGCCGACCGGCGTGAAATTTTGCACGATGGTCAGAACTTGAACTTGGCCAGAACTTGGCCAAATTTTATAATGCCGTAAAAAATTTTTGGGGGCAAACCCCAAAAAAATTTCTGGAATTAAAAACTTGCAAAATTTGGCCAGATTTCGGTCGAATTTGAAGTTCGGCGGCGAATATCTCCAGAACGGATAAAGGTATTCAAAATCTGTGAGTTACTCCTTCGACAGCGATTTCTCCCGCGTTAGGCAAGGCAAGTCCGGTGAAGTTCGGTCCAGTGACCTTGGAGATCTCGATGTTGAATTGTACCCACCAAAAATGCATTTTTTGAAAGATTATATTTTGGCCCCTAGGGGGTGCTGCGCCCCCAAGTTCTAACACGCGCTAGAAAATGACGAAGTCTTACTAGCGCACCCGCCACTGGAAACGAGGGCCCCCTTTACAAGTTTTTTAAAGGGGGTTTAAAATTGGCTCAAAATGTAGCGTTCAAATTTTAAAACGCGCTAAAGAATGGCGAAGTCTTACTAGCGCACCCCCAACGGGGACGGGAGTTCTTCTTACAACTTTTTTTAAAAAGGGTCAAAAATTGGCTTACAATGCAATAAATAAACGTCTATAACTTCGCAGTTAAAAAGTGTAGCCCGACGAAACTTTAGCTCTTGACGCGCCTATAAGTTGAAATGTTGACGCAAGTACAAATTTTGGGGGCACCGCCCCCCTCCCCCTTAAAATTTGGGAGGGCGAAAAACGTTCAAAAATCGGTTTGATTTACGACAACTTTCGAGTTTGACCGCAAATATCTTTGAACGGAATGGAGATATCGACAAGCGGTAAACGGCGTTATCAAATATGGTCAATTTCGCGTTGAACAAAAAAATGTGTAAACTTCGGTTTTTTACGAACTAAGTTATAAGCGTTTATTTTTACCCATCCAAAGCGCATTATTTGGAAGACCATATTTCGGTTTCTAGGGTGTGCTGCGCCCCCAAATTTTTACACGCGTTAGAGAATAACCAAATCTTACTAGCGCATTACCCACCAGAAACAGTGACCCGTCTTACAATTTTTTTTCAAAAGGAAATCAAAAATTAGCTTAAAATGCAATAAACGAGCGCCTATAACATCGGAGTTAAGGGGTGTAACCCGACGAAACTTTGGCACTTGACGAGCCTTTAGGTTGGGGTGTTAACGCAAGTACAATTTTGGGGGGCACCGCCCTCTTAAAATTTTGCACGGCAAAAAACGTGCAAAAGTAAGTACAAATTACGACATTTTTCGAGTTTGAGCGCAAATATCTCTGAAATCTATAAGGATAAAAACAAAATCCAAAAGGCATTGGCGAGAATCTTTTCGGCGTTGAATGTAAAAAAATCGTAAAATTCCATCCACTACAAACAAAGTTATAAGCGTTCATGTTGACCAACCCTAAGTCGACAATGCGCGTTCGGCGCATGCCAATGCATTTGAGTTCGGGCTACGGGTCTTTGATGCCGAAAATTAGAAAAGGAAATGGTAAAATTTTCCCTTCTAATTTTTTCCCAGTCGGACATAGGGCGCCTGGCGGACTCACGTTGGGCTCTGCCCCAAATTTCTAGTTTTGTTTTTTTCCGCTTGGGATCTTCAAGACGCGTGGGCCGACCGGCGTGAAATTGTGCACGATGGTCAGTTTTAGGGCCAGTTTTATAATGCCGGTCCAAAATTTCGAAGGGCACACTCCAAAAAAATATCAGAGGCTAAAAACATGCAAAATTTGGCCCGATTTCGGTCAACTTTGAAGTTCGGCGGGGAATATTTCTGAAAGGAATGAAAATATTCAAAATCGGTGAGATACTCCGTCGACAGCGATTTCTCCCCCGTTAGGCAAAACAAGTCCGGTAAAGATCGGTCGAGTGACCTTCAAGATTTCGATGTTGAAATGTACCCACCGAAAACGCATTTTTTTGAAGAACATATTTCGACCCCTACGGGGTGCTGCGCCAGTGAATTTTTACACGCGCAAGAGAATGAACAAGTCTTACTAGCGCACCTTCCACCGTGGACGGGTGCCCCCTTACAACATTTTTAACGGTGGGTCAAAAATTGGCTTAAAATGCAATAAATGAGCGCCTATAACTTCGGAGTTAGGACGTGTAGCCCGACGAAACTTTGGCACTTGACGCGCCTTTGGGTTGGCGTGCTAACGTAAGTACAATTTTTAAGGGCACCACCTTCTTAAAATTTGGGAGGGCAAAAAACGTGCAAAATTATGTACGTTTTACGACAACTTTCGAGTTTGACCGCAAATATCTCTGAAACCGATAAAGGTAGCGACAACATCTAAACGGCATTTTACCCGTGATTTTTTATTTTTTTTAGTCCGCTTGGAAACGACAGTTTTTGGGAGGACTTATGTTTTAGCCGTGATGTTTTATTAGTGAGCCCGGAAGCGATAGCTTGCATAAGCGGACTTATGTTTTAGCTTAGATGTTTTATTTTTTAATTTTTTTCCTGCGCGAAATCTCCGAGATGCGTGGGCCGACCGGCGTAAAATTTTTCAAGATGGTCAGTACTAGACCCAATTTTATAATGCCGGTTAAAAATTTTTGAAAGCACACTTCGAAAAAATTTCAGGGGCCAAAAACATGCAAAATTTAGCCCGATTTCGGACGATTTTGAAGTTCGGCGGCGAATATCTCCAAAACGGATGAAGATATTGCAAATCGGTGAGTTACTCTTTCGACAGCGACTTCTCTTGCGTTAGGCGAAACAAGTCCGGTAAAGGTGTGTCTAGTGACCTTGGAGATCTCGCTGTTGAATTGTATCCACCAAAAACGCATTTTTCGAAAAAACATATTTCGGCCCTTAAAAGGTGCTTCGCCCCCAAATTTTTACACGCACTAGAGAATGACGAAGTTTTACTAGCGCACCTGCCACCAGAAACGGGGGCCCCCCTTACAAGTTTTTTTAAAGAGGGTCCAAAATTGGCTTAAAATGTAGCGTTATATACGAAGGATTTCTGAAGCCAAATGGAATAACTTTATAAAGCTTTGCCACGTGACGTGCTGCTAGATGGTGGTGATAACGCGGGTACAACATTCGAAGGCACCGCCCCCCCTTAAAATTTGGCAGAACAAAAAACGTGCAAAATTTAGTACGTTTTACAACAACTTTCGAGTTTGATCGCAAATGTCTTTGAAATGGACAGATTTATCGACAAGCAGTAAACGGCGTTATCAAACGCAGTTAATTCCGAGTTAAATAAAACAAAAAAAATTGTGTTAACTTTAGTCCACCAACACCAGAGATTACGCGTCTAATGTTTACTCACCCAAATCAAATTTTTCGGAAGACCATATTTCGGCCTCTAAAGGGTACTGCGCCCCCAAATTTTTACACGCGCTAGAGAATGACCAAGTCTTACTAGCGCACCCCCTACCGGGGACAGAATCCCCTTTTACAACTTTTTTCAAAAGGGAGTCAAAAATTGATACAAAATGTAGCGTATTAGACGAAAGATCTTTGGAGCCAAAGGGAGTAGCTTTACGAAACTTCGTCACGTGACGTGCTGCAAGATGGGGTTAATAACGCGAATACAACATTTGGGGGCAACGTTCAAAAATCGGTGCGATTTACGACAACTTTCGAGTTTGACCGCAAATATATCTGAACTGGATAAAAATATCAACAAACGGTAAACGGCAATATCAACTGCGGTTAATACCGCGTTGCAAGAAAAAAATTATGTAAACTTTGGTCTTTTACGAACTAAGTTATAAGCGGTCATTTTGACCCACCCAAAACGCATTATTCGGAAAATTATATTTCGGCCCCTAGGGAGTGCAGCGCCCCCAAATGTAAAATAAAATGCAATAAATGAGCGCCTATAACTTCGGAGTTACGAAATATAACCCGACGAAACTTTGGCACTTGACGCGCCTCTACATTGGGGTGTAAACGCATATAGAACTTTTAAGGGCACTGCTTCATTTAAAATTTGGGAGTGCAAAAAACGTGCAAAATTTAGCACGTTTTACAACAACTTTCAAAATTAAGCGAGAAAAATATTTCTAAAACCGATAAAAATAACGACAAAATCCAAACGGCGTTGACGAAAAAGATTTTTTCTGCGTTGACCAAAAAAAACTTTTTTAAATTTCGTTTACGACGAACAAAGTTATAAGCGTTCATGTTGACCTACCCAAAGTCGACAATGCGCGGTCGGCGTATGCCAATGCATTTGAGTTCAAGCCACGTGACTTTAATGCCGGGGAAATTTTACCTTTTTCCCCTAATTTTTTTTAGTCTGACTTAAAACGCCGGGCGGATTCACGTTGGGCTTTGCCCCAAATTTCTGGTTTTGTTTTTTTTTCCGCGCGAGATCTCCGAGATGCGTGGGCCGACTGGCGTGAAATTTTGCACGATGGTCAGTGTTAGGCTTAATTTTATAATGCCGGTTTAAAATTTTGCGGTTCATACCCCAAAAAAATTTCAGGGGCCAAAAACATGCCAAATTTGGCCTGATTTCGGTCGACTTTGAAGTTCGGCGGCGAATATTTTCGAAAGAAATGAAGGTATTCAAAATCATTGAGTTACTTCTTCGACAGAGATTTTGCCCGCGTTAGGCAAAACAAGTCCGGTAAAGTTCGGTCTAGTGACCTTGGAGATCTTGATGTTGAATTGTGCCCACCAAAAACGCATTATTCGGAAGCTTATATTTCGGCTCCTAGGAAATGCTGCACCAACGAATTTTTACACGCGCTTGAAAATGACCAAGTCTTACTAGCGCATTTTTACCGGAAACGAGGCCCCACTTACAACTTTTTTCAAAGGGGGGTCAAAAATTGGCATAAAATGTAATAAAAGCGCGCCTATAACTTCGGAGTTAGGGAATGTAGCCCGACGAAACTTTGGCAGTTGACGCGTTTCTAGGTTGGGGTGTTAACGCAAGTACAACTTTTAAGGGCACCGCCCCCCCCCCTTAAAATTTTGGAGGGCAAAAGACGTGCAAAAATTCTTGCGATTTACGACAACTTTTCAGCTTGAACGCAAATATTTCTGAAACCGATAAAGATAGCAACAAAATCTAAGAGGTGTTGACGAGAACGATCCTTTCGGCGTTGAATAAAAAAATTGTAAAAT
>Ga0209367_1007582_pt1 | contig 14927 bp, 15 predicted proteins | sample WorMetLIZISLAND2_FD_187412 | JGI IMG/M metagenome (GOLD analysis project Ga0209367, IMG submission 187412) | Marine gutless worms symbiont microbial communities from Max Planck institute for Marine Microbiology, Germany - Olavius geniculatus... ... | reverse complement strand
AAAAAGTCATCTGGCAACACGAATCGCAGGAAATTGACCACGTTTGGGATACCCATTCAACATGAGCGAATAAGTGTTTCACCAACTATCCACAAAGCGCGCTGAAAAACTGAATTTTTCAAGGTCTCCATAAGGAGGACTAGGGGATGTAGCCCGGTGCTACATAGTGAAAATTTGGAGACTATTTCCTGCAATTAGGCAACCAATGACTCGCTGGATACGGATCCAATTACAAAGGGTCTTTGGATTTTTACGATGTTGCATTAGTCTTCCAAGTATGGATCAAACCCTCGTTTTCGATCGGGACCTCATCCGTCGCTACGACCAAAGCGGTCCGCGCTATACCTCCTATCCCACCGCCGTAGAGTTTCACGCCGGCTTCGGTGAGCCGGAATATCGCCAAGCCTGCGCCCGCAGTAACCTCAGTGGCCGACCGCTCTCGCTCTACGTCCATATTCCGTTTTGCGATACGGTCTGCTTCTATTGCGCCTGCAACAAGATAGCGACCAAGGACCGCGGCCGTGCCCAGCCTTATCTGGAGCGGGTCTATCGAGAGCTCGCGCTGCAGAGCGCCTTGTTCGGGACCGACCGAACGGTGGAGCAGTTCCACTGGGGCGGAGGCACACCGACCTTTATCAGCCGGGACCAGATGCGCGCGCTCATGGACCACACCCGGCGCCACTTCCGGCTGGCGGCGGACGAGGTCGGCGAATACGCTATCGAGATCGACCCGCGAGAGGCGGATGCGGGTACGGTCGCCCTGTTACGAGACCTGGGCTTCAACCGCATGAGCCTGGGGGTGCAGGACCTGGAGCCGGTGGTCCAGCAGGCGGTCAACCGCATCCAGACGGAAGAGGAGACCCTGGCGGTGCTGGAGGCGGCGCGCGCCGAGGGCTTCCGCTCCATCAGCATCGATCTCATCTATGGGTTGCCGTTCCAGACGGTGGACGGCTTCGTACGCACCTTGGAGCGGATCGTCGCGTTCGCCCCGGACCGATTTTCCGTCTTCAACTATGCCCATCTGCCCCAGCGCTTCATGCCCCAGCGGCGCATCGATGAAGCGGACCTGCCGTCTCCCCACACCAAGCTCGACATCCTCAAGGCTACCGGCGAGCTGCTGACGGATGCCGGCTATGTCTATATCGGCATGGACCACTTCGCGCGACCAGACGACGAGCTGGCCGCGGCGCAACGCAGCGGCGGTCTCTACCGCAATTTCCAGGGCTATTCCACCCACGCGGACTGCGATCTGATCGGCATCGGTATGACCTCGATCGGTAAGGTAGACAACAGCTACTCCCAGAACCGGCGGACCCTCGACGAATACTGCCAAGACATCGACGCCGGCCGCCTGCCGGTTTTCAAGGGCATCGAGCTGAGCCGCGACGACGAGATCCGCCGCGATGTCATCACCCGGCTGATCTGCAACTTCGCGCTGGATATTCCCAACCTGGAACGGACCTGGGGCATCGAGTTCGCCGACTATTTCAGTACCGACCTGCCCAGGTTGGCGCCCATGCAGGAAGATGGGCTGCTGACGCTCGACGCGCGGCACATCCGTGTCCTGCCCAAGGGCCGACTACTGATCCGGAACATCTGCATGGCCTTCGACGCCTACCGGGCCGCTGAAGACAAGCCGGCGGGCTTCTCCAAGGTCATCTGACGCCCGGTTTCCGAACCGCCGGGGACCTGCCCTGTTGTGGGCAGGCATCAAGGGGCGCGGAGAAAACGATCGAAGACTTGTATGGGGGGCTGGGTAACTGGCCGCCTTACCATGAGTACCGCCTATTCTTTCCCGATTAAGACCATGTCCCACGACCAGAACTTCAAGAACCTCCTCCTCGACCATCCGCACCAGGCAGTGGCCTTCTTCGCCGCCACCGAAGCCGCTGCGATCGGCACAGCGCGGATCACACCCGTGCGCCAGGAGCAGCTCCAGGAACGCCTCGGCGAGCGCTTCCGGGAGTTGGATGTGCCCTTGAGCGTGGAATGGCCCGACGGCCAACGTGAGGCCCTGGTGTTCGTCCTCGAAGCAGAGAGCGACGCGCGGCGTTTCTCCATCCATCGCCTGGCCCACTACTGCCTGGATCTGGCCGAGCTGACGGATACCGACCGCGTAGTCCCGGTGGTCATCTTCCTGCGTCGAGCCCCTAATGTGACCCAACGGCTGCGGCTGAGCGGAGACCAGGAGACCTATCTCGACTTCCACTACCTGAGCTGTGCCCTGGGCGAGCTGTCCTATGAGCACTACCGTGACAGCGACAACCTGGTGGTCCGGCTGAACCTGCCCAACATGCAGTATCCCGCGGGACACAAGGTCGAGGTATATGCCCAAGCGGTGCGCGGACTGACCGAGTTGGAACAGGATCCCGAGCAGCAACTGAAATACCTGGACTTCATCGACATCTACGCGGCACTTGACGATAATGAGCGGGCCGAATACCAACGCGACTATCCCGACGAGGCGCAGACCATGAGCCGATTTGCCGAACGTTTCCACGAAAAAGGCAAGCAAGAGGGCATGCAACAGGGTATGCACCGGGGCGAAGCCTTGGTATTGGAACGCCAGCTGCGGCTGAAATTCGGTGCCTTATCCGACCAGGTACAGCACCGGATCGAGCAGGCCAACGAGCAGACCCTGTTGGAATGGTCCGAGCGGGTCCTCACCGCCAACCGTCCCGATGAAGTTCTGCACTGAGCCAATGAGCATGAGTACAGGTCCTCGGGACACGATTCCCGACCGCTTCCGCACCGTCGCCCGTACCCGCGGCGATCAGCCGGTGCTGCTGGGCATCGGACCGACCTGGACCTGCGCGGCGCTGGATCGGGCCTCGGACGGAATCGCGGCAGGTCTGGCGGGGCGGGGTATCGAGCCCGGCGACCGGATCGGCTTGTATTGCCCGAACACCCCCGAGTTCGTGGTCGCCTATCTGGGAATACTCAAGGCCGGCGCAACGGTGGTGCCCATCAACCTGATGCTCAACCCCAAGGAGATCGCCTTTATTCTGAGCGATGCCGGTGCCAAGGGGTTCTGCTATCACCAAGCCTTGACGGAGACGGCGGGGCAGGCGCGTGGGTTGGTCCCTGAGCCGGGGCTCTCGATCAGGATCGGCAACGGCGACGGCACGGACCTTGCTCTGGACGAGCTGATGGCAACGCCGGGAAGGCCGCCTACCCTGACGCTCGACGCCGACCGACATCTGGCGGCCATCCTCTATACGTCCGGCACCACTGGGCGACCCAAGGGCGCCATGCTCAGCCATACCAACCTTGTGGTGAACACGACCAGCATCAGGCAGGCGTTGGCATTAGAGCCCGGTCGTGACCGCGTACTGGTGGTGCTGCCCCTGTTCCATGCATTCGCGGCCACGGTGGGTATGCTCACCCCCCTCCTGCACGGCCTCGGATTGGTCATCGTCAGCCAGTTCGATCCCAAGCTGGTGGGCGCGGCCATCGCCGCGCACGGCGCGACCATCTTTCTGGGCGTACCGAGCATGTACAACCTGCTGTTGCGGGTAGACGACCAGGCCCGGAACCAGTGGGCCTCGGTGCGTTTCTGCGTATCGGGCGGTGCCGCCATGCCGCAGGCCCTGATGGCCGCCTTCGAGGAGCGTTTCGGCATCCCGATCCTGGAGGGCGACGGGCCCACCGAGTGCGCCCCCGTGACCTGCGTGAACCCACTGTCGGGGCCGCGCAAGCCGGGCTCCGTGGGCCTCCCGATCCCAGGCGTCGAGCTGCGCATCGCCGGTCTGGATGGGACCTGGCTCGCGGATGGCGAGCACGGCGAGGTCTGCGTCCGGGGCGCCAACGTCATGCAGGGCTACTGGGGACTGGAGGCACAGACGCAGGAAAGTTTTTGGGGCAATTGGTTCCGCACCGGCGACCTGGGCTATCGGGACGCGGACGGCTATTTCTTCCTGGTCGATCGCATCAAGGACCTGATCATCAGCAACGGCATGAATGTCTACCCGCGCATGATCGAAGAGGTGCTCTACCGACACCCGAACATCGCCGATGCGGCGGTAGTGGGCGAGCCCCACCGGCTGCACGGCGAAATCCCCATCGCCTATGTCGTGCCCAAGCCGGGGGCACAGGTAGACCCGGCAGGCGTGCGGGACTGGTGTAAGGAACACCTGGGCCGCCACGAGATCCCCCGCCGCATCGAGCTGCGCGATGACCTGCCCAGGAATGCGGCGGGCAAGATCCTCAAGCGCGAGCTGCGCGCCGGCAGGGGGAGCTGGAGCGGGGTATCGATAGCCAAGCCTAGCCACAATGGGTGCCCTGTCATTCGATAGAAAGCAACCGGTTACAGAGGTAGGTTGGGCAAAGCAGGAGCGCCGCCATCCTGGCGGCAAATAGAAGCCGGCAAGATGCCGGCGCTCCGATGGTCCGTGCCCAACGATCAGTTGTCAGGGGGCAGTTGTCAGGTGTCAGCCTTCTGCCCCTTGATAACTCGGGGCAGCGGTTGTCCAAAGATGCGGTTCGGCAAGCTCCCTCCTGCGTCGGGACAGGCCTGGCCTCACCACATCCTACGGGCTTTACCCAACTTGCCCGCCTCACTCCCATGCTGAGATCTTGTTTAGAGTAAGCATTATTCGATGACCCTGGTTTGGAAGCTAAGCCCTGTATCCTACGGGGCCTTTTCGTTTATACTGATAGACGGCCTCGGGTCTCCCGGGCCTGGGCGCAGTGATCCGAGTACCGAAGTAAAGGACAGCCGGCAGTGGCCACCAACAGACGATCCGTTATGACCCTGTTTTCCGATCCCACGAACCCATACTGCCATCGGGTACGTATCGTACTGGCGGAAAAGAGTATCTCCGTCGACATCGTCGATGTGTGTGCCCGGGAGCTGTCTGATGAGGTCATGGATTTCAATCCCTACGGAACCGTACCCACATTGGTGGACCGGGACCTGCGGCTCTATGAGTCGCGCATCATCATGGAGTATCTGGACGAGCGCTTTCCGCATCCGCCGCTCCTCCCGGTCGACCCGGTGTCACGCGCCACCTCCCGACTCTATATGTACCGCGTGGGGCGTGACTGGTACACCCTGATGGATCGGATCCTCGAGGGCACCGAGGACGAGGCGGCCACGGCACGCAAGGAGCTGCGCGAGAGTCTGATCGCCACCGCCCCGGTGTTCGCGGCCAATCCCTTCTTTATGAACAACGAGTTCTCCCTGGTGGATTGCTGCGTGGCCCCCCTGTTATGGCGCCTCCCCCTGTTGGGCATTGACCTGCCGTCGCGGGCCGAGGCATTGTCCGATTACGCAAAGCGCATCTTCGCGTGGCCCTCTTTCGGCAAAAGCCTGACCGAGGCGGAGCGGGAGATGGCTACGGAAAATCGTTGATTGCCCGCCTGCCGCCATGACCTCGAACCGTCCCTACATGATTCGGGCACTGTACGAATGGATTACGGATAACCGAATGACCCCCCATCTGCTCGTGGATGCGACCCATCCCCAGGCAGTGGTTCCGACCCGGCTCATTCAGGACGGAAAGATCGTACTCAATATCAGCCCCACCGCTGTCCGCGCCCTGGTACTCGGAAACGGGGACATCGAATTCGGCGCGCGTTTCGGGGGTGTCGCCATGGAGGTCCGGGTGCCGGTGGGGGCGGTGCTTGGTATCTATGCGCGCGAGAATGGGCATGGAATCCTGTTCCCGGACGACGAGCCATGGGTAGATGACGCGGAGGAAAAGGAAACGGAAGACGAATCGATTGCCCCCGAACCGCCGCGGAAACGACCGACACTCAGGGTCGTCAAATAGGTAGAAGCACCAGGAGCGGTTTCCGCCTGTTGCCTGCAGTCGGCTGTCCACCGGACGTTCGGGCGGGTCCAAGCCGATGAGTATGAGGTAGCCGCTGTGCCTGCCGATGCCTTCCGTACCGAAATCGAATCCGTACACGTCGGGTGCAAGAGAAGGAGTCAACGATGGGAGCCCTTGTCATCGTCACCGCTGACATCACGCGGCTTGCGGTAGATGCCATCGTAAACGCCGCCAACCGGTCACTCCTCGGCGGTGGCGGCGTCGACGGCGCCATCCACCGGGCCGCGGGACCTGAGCTCCTGGAGGCCTGCCGGAGCCTCGGTGGTTGTCCGACCGGAGAGGCGCGAATTACCCCCGGATTCGGATTACCTGCCAAGTGGGTCATCCATACGGTAGGCCCCGTATGGCGGGGCGGGGGACAGGGCGAATCGGAGCTGCTGCGCAGCTGTTATCGGCGTTCATTGGCTCTGGCGCGGGAGAAGGCAGCGCATACCATCGCCTTCCCGGGCATCAGCACCGGTGTATACGGCTACCCGAAGGAGGCCGCGGCCCGCATCGCCTTGGAGGTTATGCAGGCCGAGCGTGAAGACTTCGAAGAGATTATCGCCTGCTGCTTTTCACCGGAAGACGCCGCGCTTTACTGCACGCTCTGTTCCGACTGCCGATTCGATGGCGAGGACGACTGATTCTTGCGTAGCAGCTCTTCGGCGAGTGGTAGTGGCTAAATTTTAAGGAGCGCACCAAGGTGCAGGCGCTCAAAAACGAGAGGGTGCAGGTGTCCGATTGTTGCTGAAATAAAACAGTATGACAGGTGTCACGGTGACTGGCCGCCTCTCTTTTTGTATATTTTTCAACAAATTGAACTTGCGTGAATACCTTAGCGTTGCAGAATTGTACCAAATGAAAAAGGAGACGGCCCTTGGGAAACTTCCGGGTTCGGGCCGACATGACGATATTCACGGGTTTGTTGTTTTTCACCTACATGTTGTTCTGACCTGTGCCGAAGCACCGAATTTTGACCAACTATCTACAACCTAAGAGATAAAGGTAACCAAGATGCGTAAAGCAAACAAAACCCTTCGCGTCATGGGCTACGCGGCCCCGGTGGCGCTGACCCTGGCCCTGGCGGCCCCCCTTGCCCTGGGTCACGGATCGACGGACGAGAACCAATGGTCGGCGGAGCAGGACGGCACCGCCTAGACTACCAGGTACGGCGAGTGCTGGAAGAGCAAGACCGGTCCCAGCGGTCTTGCTCCCTGCGCGGTGCAGGAGAAGAAGCCGGATAAGGTGGTGGAGCTGAACTTCAATCTCAACCAGTATGTTATTCCGGCTGGCGTCGCCGATATCAGTCAGGTCGAAGTGATCGATGAGTATATCGACAAGTTACAGGCGACTCCGGACCGTGAGCGCATTCTCATTGTCGGGCACACCAGCGCCGACGGTTCTGATGCGTACAACCTGAAGCTGGGTCAGAAACGCGCCGATGCGGTTCGCGATTATTTCATTCAGCGGGGTTATCCTGCCGAAGCCCTGGCACCCCCCGAGTCCAGAGGCGAATCGGAGCTGCTCCCGGACGTCGATCCGTACTCCGTTGCCCAACGCCGTGTGGAGTTCCACAAAACGAAGCTTTGACGTAGCCTAGAAACCGACGGCGGGAGAATTCCTCGCCGTCGCGGGCTGTCATAGAAGCCGACCACCCTGATCGTGGTCGGCTTTTTCTTTGTCCATACGGATTCCCGTAACGATGACATCTCCCCAGCTCCTGGCCCGACTCAGCGGCCTGCAGCAGATGATGCGCGACCTCTTGCGCGGGGTCCCCGCGGCCCATGCCAACCGGCGTTTCGATCCGCGGCTCGCTTCGCTCGGCTGGTATCTCGGGCGTTCGGTGTATCGAGAGACCTACTGGCTGCGCGAGGTTGTGACCGGCGACACCGATCTCACCGCGCGGGTGCGTCCCCTGTTCACTCCCAGCGCCATGGACCCGGAGCTGCAATCGGCCCGCCTGCCACCGCCGGATCATTTGCTTAGCTGGGCTGCCGAGATTCAGGACGAGCATTGCACTAGCGCCGTGACCGGGCGCAGTGCTGGTACGGCATTGGGCTCCGGGGACCCGCCGATCTGCAGCCCGACGCGCCGGTCGCCGGGGTCTCCCGATACGAGGCGCAGGCATTTGCCGCCTGGGTTGCCGAGCTGGCCGGGGACCTGAGTGGAGCGGTGCTGCAACACGAATACCAGTGGGAGGTGGCGGCGCGTGCGGGCCTGATCGAGGGGACCGGGCAAGTCTGGGAGTGGTGCGCGAATCCCTTTCACCCCTATCCCGAGTTCCAGCCCTTCCCGGATCGCTCGATCTCCCAAGCCGACTTCGGCGGCGACCGATTCAGCCTCTGCGGGGCCAGTCTATACACCCAAGGCTGCCTGCGTCGGGCCAGCTTCCGCAACCGGGCCGCATCCGATGACCGGCACGGTTTTACCGGCATCCGGTTGGTCTTTCCTCCCGAGTAGGCAGATACGGGATTGACTAACCGCGGAGATCTGCCTGTGGCAGGCGAGCCTTTGCGGTTTATCGGTCGCCAGCTTCCGGCGGCTGGCAGCCGGTGACTCGGTAGCTAAAAGCAATTGGCTCTTTATGGATTCCAGACAGCATGACGATCATGGAAAGATGCTACCAGACATTTTGGAGTGCGGCGGCAAGCTTACCGAAGTCCCTACCGGAACCTACGGTGCTTGACCTAACCGCAGGGTTGGTCATGGCACACTGGCCCGCCGCCGCTTGGATTCGGCAACGCATCTATCCCCAGTCCAGGCGTTGTGGCCAAGGGAAAGCGCCGTCGCCGCGGCGCGGCTGAAATCCAAGGCTCAGGTTCCCGGCAACCCCCGTCAGGAACCTCCGGTGCTGGGATTCGATGCGGCCGCGCCGCTTTGCCGGCGCACTCCAAAACTGGATCGGTCGGTCAACTTGGGACTGTCGCCGGCGTCGATAGCTGAACTACCAGTCCGCACAGGGTTGGAGTACGCTCGCAGTAAGCCACCAGGTTTGGATCCTCCGGGACATTCGAAGAAATCCACACCCGGAAGGTCGACGAGAATATGTACTCAACTCTTCCGGTGTGACAACCGGATCTCGATCCGCCTGCTTTGGTTGCCGTGGCCGTAGCTGACGACAAGGGCCTTGGCTTCGTTTGCCGGTATATCGGGCAAAAAAGCGCTGCCGGTCATCTTCCCTGCCGGTGCCAGCTCGACGGCCTTGAGCTTGCGCCGTTCGAACGCCCGTCCGGCGCTCTCCCTGGATTCGGTGGTGGACGCGGAGACGGCCTCGGAGATGATGCCGACGATCGCCCCCCCGAACGGGATGATCTGTCCGACTGCCGCACCGGCGGTGGTTGCGGCTACCCGGCCCCCCGCATTGGGCGGGGCGATGACTTGCTCGTAGGAGGCCGCCGAGGCCAGATAGCGCCCGGCCGCGTTCAGGAGCTTTACATCGTGATCGTGAGGGGGCGGCTGCCGGTGTTAGCGACGGCGAGGACGTATTCGACCCAGCCCGGACTCTTGAGGAGCGTACCCCGGTCCCCTGCCCGCAGGGCATTGATGAGCCGGATTCGGATGCCGGTCGACCGATACTCCCCGGCCTGGGCAACCGCTGCCGGGGATGTTTCTCGGGTCACGGTCGGTGCCGTGCACCCGACGGCGGTTATGAGGACCGACAGAACCAGTATTAAGGCAGCGAGAGAGACTCGCTGCCAAGCGGTCGTTGTGTCTGTCGGCACGCATAGCTCGGTTCATGGCGCTGACCGTTTTTTCAGTCACAGGATTCACAGGATTTTATAACGGAAGTATGTATTTAGCGAAACCCTAAGTCCCGAGCTAAGTGTCTAGCGGGCCTTTTTCAGTGGGGTTTCGCTAAGTACATACTTCCGTAGATTTATAATGTCATTTCAATATGGAGTGCAAGCAATTATTATCACTAATTCTCCAAAAGTCACAATCAAAGGAGAGGGCATCTCTAACTCGTGCCAATATCTGTTCATCAGATTCTTCGTGTGCCGCCAAACACAGATAAAACCGCTTTTCCTTACATTTGGCATATACAATCCACTCACCGGTTAGTCCTTTACGTCTAGCTCTACGTTCCATTGCGGCTATCGTTGTTTCATAGGCGATTGCATTACAGAAATATTAATTGAAATCAGAGAGTTATAAACAGGAACAACTCTATTGCCTTGAGACTTCTTCCCTTATTAGATCACCCTCTCCCCAACCCCTCTCCCTCAAGGGAGAGGGGCTTTTTAAGGTCTCGCTGGTAACTGATCGCTGGTGACTGATAGCTGGCGACTCGGATTCCTTGACAGCTTCGCATCTTTAACCAAAAACTCACGCTTTGTTGGCCTGAGGCGCAGCCTCGCTAGTAGTTATCGGACTGATCCAAGTGATCGGGCCAGGCTCCTTGGGGTATAGGCGACGAATATCAATCACCGACAGGGCCGACCGGCAGCAGCTCCGGGGCATGGGTGAGCACGCTTAGACGTGCGTTCGGCCCCTGTCGCCGCAAGGCCTCCGCCACCGCCCAGGCCAGGGTCGGCGCGTGGGTGTGGCCGAGCTTTGCTTTCTCCTCCGGCGTGATACCGGGCGAGTAGTTGATTACCGAGGCCTGCTCCCGGACCATGGCCCAAGCGATGGCGAGGGCACAGGCAACCCCGTTGGTAAGGCGTCCCTCCCGGTAGGCGGCTTTGATGTCCCGTGACGGCCAGGCGGTGAAATCCAGGAGCTCGGTGTGCACCGGGCTGACCCCTTCCGGCGCCGGGGTGCAGACGATGATGGTGCCCCCCGGCTTGACCATGCGCTGGGCCGGATACAGGGATTTGTGCGACTGCCAGAAATCCAGGTCGCAGGGGTGGGAGTTGGCCAACACGATGTCCGGGACTTCGTGATATTCGACTCCGTAGAGCTCCCGCGCCAGCTTCACCCCCGCCTTGAATGCGGGGCGCATGGCCCCGTAGAAGAGGCCCACCACCTCGCCCGTGTCGTTCAGCACCGCGTTGAAGATAGTCCGAAGGCCGACCCGATCCGCCATGTCGTCCATATCCCGGCGCACCGGGTTGTCCTCGATGCCGAGATAGGAGTCGCCGCCGCTCTCGCAGGACAGCAGATGGGTCTCCGCGGTGGTGCGGTCGCCGCACACGCCAGGCTGGATGATCTTAGACGAGCCCGAAAACCCCGGAATATGGTGCGGCACGATAGCGCCGAGGCCGATGACCAGATCCGCCTCGACCACCGCCCGGTTCACCAGCAGCGGCGTGCCTTGAGACGAAGTGCCGAGATTCACCAGGGCCTGGGGATCGCGCCACTCGTGGTTGAAGACCCGGATGCGCTCGAAGACGGTATCTCCCACCTTGGTGCGCAGCTCGTCCTCCGTCATGTAGCGGTGAGTACCCAGGGCCATGATGCAGGCGATATGGGCGTCCGGTACTCCGACCGCGTTCAGACGCCGCCGCAGCGGCGGCAGCATGCGATGCGCGGGGGTGAGTCGCGTCGCGTCGTCGCTGACGATAACGACCTGATCCATGGGCTTGACCCAGGCCTCCAGCGGGGGTTGGGCAATCGGCGCATCCAGCGCGGCCTCGATGGCCGCGTCCAAATCAGGTACCGCCCGGCTCGGCTTCGGGCCGAGGACCTCGGCCAGGTTCCGATCCGGAACCTCCAGCTCATGGGGCTCGCCGCCGAAGGGAATAGTCAGGATTGTCATATACTTCTTGCGTTCTTTATGGATTCCGGACCAGGTTATGGTAAATTTTTAAGTGGTCAACCTAGAGGGGTTCATAAACCATTCCCCCTTTCTTTATTTGATCCTCTCTCCCTTTACCCCGCACCTATCGCCGGTAGCTCCAGCAGCATCTCTACTGGCTCCCCCCCAGCGATAGGTGCGGGGCAAGCCCCTCTCCCGGCGAGGGTATCGCAAAAGGCTCCGGTCTGCGCCCTTTGCTCCCCTCACCCCAAGTTCTCTGGGAGCGCCGGCATCTTGCCGGCATTCAGGTACCGGCCGGCGGGAGGGCAAGGCGGTGTCCCCAGATCGTCGTCTCAGTGACGCCTGCCGCCTGGAAGGCGGCGTTCCCGGCCGGGGGCTTTTGCGACACTCTCCCGATCACTTCTGACAACCTGGACAATAGAAGCTCGAACGCTGCCCAATTCGGCGCCGGCGGATGGGTCTGCCGCAGCGGGGACAGGGCTCTCCCGCCCGGCCGTAGACCTTCAGGGACCGCACAAAGTAGCCGGGACCCCCGTCGTCCCGCACAAAATCCCGCAGGGTCGTGCCGCCTTGCCCGATGGCGTCCGTGAGCACCCCCCGGATCCGGTCCACCAGCCGCCGGTAGCGTTCGCGGCCGATCCGGTTGCAGGGACGAGATGGGTGGATGCCCGCGCGAAATAGGGATTCGTTGGCGTAGATGTTGCCTACGCCCACTACCAGACCGGCATCCATGATAAAGATTTTGACCGCGCATCGCCTGGCGCGGGCGCGCTCGTAGAGGTAGTCACCGTTGAAGCCGGGCCCCAGCGGCTCAGGTCCCAGGTGTAAGAGCAGGGGGTGATTCGCGGGCGGCTCGGGCGTCCATAAAAAAATCCCGAAGCGGCGCGGATCACGCATGCGCAGACACTTACCATCTCGGAGACACAGATCCAGGTGATCGTGCTTCGCGGGTGGGATCCGGGACGCCAGTACCCGCAGGCTGCCGGACATCCCCAGATGGATCAGGATGGTCCCGCGCTCCAGCTCCAGCAGCAGATACTTGCCGCGACGCCCCAGTGCCAGGATACGCTGACCGCGGACCCGGTCCTCGGTATCCGCGGGCACCGGCCGGCGCAGGCGGCGCTCCCGCACCAACAGGCGGTCGATACAGGCCCCCTGCAGGTGGGGAGCGATCCCCCGCAAGGTGGTCTCTACCTCCGGTAGCTCGGGCATGCCAACCGCACCTCATTCTCCGAAAAATCCACAGGTAACGAGTATAACAAGCTCAGAGACAAGGGCCTGTCGGCTGTCGGAGCAGACCCGATCGAAGGCATGGGAGCCGGTCTGCAGACGCTTGCCGGTGGTACGGAAGCGATCGGTTATAATACCGAATTGTTGCCATCTGTCGGCTAAGATTACACTTATATGTCAACCACTACCGTCGGAACTTCTGAGTATCAACAGTTCCTGACACCAGCTACTTGGATCGAAATGTCAATACGACCTCATACACCGCTCTTCGCCGCTTGCCTGAAAACCCGCATGCGCACAGGTTTCCTTACCGTCCTCTCCACCCTGGTGCTCAGCGGCTGCGGTATCATGTCCTGGTTCGGCGGTGAAAAAGATCCACGCCCCCCCACGGCACTCAAGGACCTGAAACCCGAGATCACCGTCACCATACTCTGGTCCAGGGAGATCGGGGTGGGAACGGACGGGCGGCGGCTCAATCTGATGCCGGCCCTCCATGGCGGGCGCCTCTATGCCGCCGATGCCGAAGGCCGCATCCTTGCCCTGGACGCCGCCACCGGAGAGGTCCTGTGGGAGCGGGAGACGGACCTGCCCTTCAGCGGCGGGCCGGAAGCGGATGCCGAGCACATCATCCTCGGCTCCAGCGACGGTGACCTGGTGGTGCATTCGGCGCGCGACGGCGCCGAGCGCTGGCATGCCCGGCTGGACAGCGAGGTCCTCTCCGTACCCCGCATCGCCGGCCCCAGCGTCCTGGTCCATACCCTGGACGACAGCGTCTATGCACTCGAGCTCGGCTCCGGTAATCGGATCTGGAAGTACAGCTATCCGGCCCCGACTCTCACCCTGCGCGGCAGCAGTATGCCGGCCGTCACCGACGACAGCGTCATCGTCGGCATCACCGGCGGTAAGTTGGTCAATCTGGAGCTCCAAAGCGGTGTGCCGCGCTGGGAAATCACCGTGACCCCGCCGCGCGGCCGCTCCGAGCTGGCACGTATCGCCGACATCGACGCCGATCCCGTCATCGTCGATCAGATAATTTACGTCACCACCTACAATGGGGACCTGGCCGCCGTCGATCTGATCACCGGCTCCGTGTTCTGGCGCCGCCAGCTCTCGGCCCACGCGGGGCTGGCAGCGAGCGCCGGTATGCTCTACATCACCGATTCCGACGACCTGGTGCGGGCCGCATCCGCTGCCGACGGAACCGATATCTGGAAACAGGAGGCCCTCAAATATCGGCGCCTGAGCGCCCCGGCGATACTCGGCAACCTGGTGGCGGTCGGAGACATGGAAGGCTACATCCATTGGCTGGATCGCCGTGACGGTCGCCTGGTGGCTCAAGTCGAGGTAGCGGACGGACCCATCACCGGGCGTCCCCAGGTGGCAAAGGGTAAGCTCTACGTCTACGGCAACGACGGCACCCTGGCCGCGCTCTCCGCCGGATCGCCACCGCCGCCGCCTAAACCTAAGCCTAAACCTGAACTGACCCCGAATCCCGATGGCACAACCCCCCGTCCCGTGAAAGAATGATGAAAGGAGGGGTTCATTCATCGTTTATCATTCATCACTCATCTGAAGGGCACCTTGAAAAATAGGCGTTTTCACCAATCAAGCGACTCTAACCTATTGATTATGCAAGGGTGCCACAGACGAAAATCGTATTTTTCAAGGTGCCCTAAATTTCAAGTGGTACAGGTTTACCAGCTCCGACCGCGTCATTCCGGCAGGGATTGCCGGAATCTCCCGCACCTATCGTCAGAAGGTTTGGTGGCACCAGGGTACGCCTGGATCCCGCCGGTGATAGGTGCGGGGCAGGGACGGCAAAAAAAGCGGGGGCTCAAGTCATCGGGCCGCACAACTGAGCCACTTTAAATTTAACCACTACCAGCGAATAAATTGGGAGGATTATTATGCATCGAGAAGATTTCATCAAATCAGCGGGAGGCGTATTTGAAAACAATCAGTACTATGGTTTTGATCACGAAAAAGAATGGGTTATTCCTCTTCGCACGCAAGGCGATTTAGCCAGATCAATTTTATACATGTGTTTAATTTATGAGGGTCTAGATAACTTTAGAGAGGATTTTCTCTCAGTAGAGTAAGTATTATATCATATAAGCTTTCCTCTCGATGATTGAATCTAAATTCACATTCTTTCAGGTGTAAATGAAAGGTTTTTCGTGGAA
>Ga0209367_1007580_pt1 | contig 14929 bp, 6 predicted proteins | sample WorMetLIZISLAND2_FD_187412 | JGI IMG/M metagenome (GOLD analysis project Ga0209367, IMG submission 187412) | Marine gutless worms symbiont microbial communities from Max Planck institute for Marine Microbiology, Germany - Olavius geniculatus... ... | reverse complement strand
GCAGAGCCCCCAGCGGGGTCCAGGGGCAGAGCCCCTGGTGGGGGGCTAGGGGGGGCGAAGCCCCCCTGAAGCTGAAAACTTTTTGGTTCGTGAACGTCCCACAGAGCAGCAAAACTCTTAAGATGTCTAAGTCGATTCGACTCAGTCTAACATCGCAGTGCAGAAGCCTCAAACTTTTGGGGGAGCAAGAGCTATGGCCTGCTGTCCTGTGCCAAAAGTTGGGGGAGCAGCTGCTCCCTCTGTTTCAACGCCCATGATCGAAGATTATCTCAATAACTGTTTTTTGCCATAAAGCCAATTAGCAAATAATCATCTGTCAAATCTCCCGTCAAGTTGATGGCCGAATATTGGCCGATCAAGTTAGATAATTGACGATTAGACTTGGCGATCTGCAGTTTGTTGCTTATTCGCACCAGAAACATTGCTTCACTTTGCCAGTTAGAACGGCAATTCATGTATTAAAATAAAGTTCCAGGCATGCCGATCAACCACTACCTATCAATTTATAGTCTATGCATAGTGTTTTGTGAAGAAATAAAATCGACAGACGCTCCCATATCGATTTGCGATTGAACGTATTTTTGACAGCAGACGATATGGACGATATCGTTCCTACGACGACGTTTACTGGCTATGGCGTCCACTTGCAGTGCATGCTGGGTAATTTAGCACAACACCGTAAATTGGGGTTACTGTCAGCCAATCAGATTGACATAAAATAGCCTCAGTTGATGGCCGATCAACTAATCGCCGATCACATAATTGGAGATCGAAAATGCATGGAAAAATGAAAGACAGTTGATCAACGATCAATTCTGAACATTGAGTTAATCGGAGATCAGTAAATCGGATATCAAATTTGATTTCATTGGCGATGGATAAACCGGACCTTAGTCTAAGGTGGGTATGCTGCTTCTTGATCCCTTTGTCAATAACAGTGCAGTGAATGTATCTTAATGTAAACAAACACAGGCAGATCAGTGAAACAGTATTTCCCTCCATGTACTAAACATTCAGCAAAACATTACTAAAACAAAATGTAAAATATCGTCAATAAGCAACTGTCCACAGCAATACTGGAGCTGCCATAGTTACAACGTAGCAGAAGTTATGCTGCCATAAACATAAATATAAAAAAGTTATGTTGCAAGCTGGTGTTCTGACAAAGCTTCTATGTCCACGTCAGATTCCATCGCATTTAGTGCTGATAACGTCACCTCTGTTGAATACAAATCATCGACCGTTTTTAACATGCATCAACACTTGTACATTAAAGGTGGTGTCATAGCTCTTTATGGAAAGCCCATCACAGAGCTACAGAGCGTCACCTGCCGTAAGAGATCACACATTGTATGCAATCTCACCTCCCACCTGACACAGATAAACACGTCCCACCTTAACCCCAACTAGTTAGGACGGTACTTACTTCACCTACCTGGAGGGATGGAAGGCTGAGTTGACCTAAATGGCTGGTTACATACCAAGGTGGTTTACATGCCTGCAGGCAGTCACCCATCCAAGTCACCCAGCCCGATGTAAAGCAATTTCTTGATCGAACACAACACATTATCGCACACCAGGCCACCAACTAGTAATGCTCTTGCTATTGCTGCAGCAACAACCCTACTGCTGTGACAATGTTCGACTAAGTGCTGGCAATGTTCGCCAAAGTTAGACCTGATCCCCTGATTACCTGATTAGCTCTTTTAATTTGCTTAAAGTGACTCAGAATAACGGAGCATATGAAATCAAGCAAACTGAGAGACATCAAGATAAACACATTCTGGATGTAAGAAACACCAGAAAAGACTATTAAAAACTACACAACTAAGATCACTACATTAGCATTCAGACTGTTCCAACAAGCAGTAGTGCAAGCAAAGAAAAAAATTATATGCTAATCAAAGTATTCAACCATGCCGCCTATTCAGCAAGCACCACACTTTGAAAATAAAAACTTCAGATCTGTTTCCTATTAGCATGTAAAAGGTTTTTTAGAATGCTATGTGCCACATAAATTTACCTACCGATTTACTTACTATGCTTACTTACCAGTACTGCTACAGTTTCTTTACAATAAAAAGCTAAACAGAAGTGCATCTAACCAGCCGACTTCTCTGTCTTGAGCTGCATTGTTTCTGGAGCAACGGTGATATTAACTACTTGTGTGTTCTGTGTACTAGCGACAGGAGCAGGTGTAGCAGCTTCAGTAGCAGCAGGCATCAGCCGACTTGCAGGCTGCTGAGCTACTGACAGACCTGCTTCTTCGTACGCCTTGCGTTTCATCTGACCTCGGATCTGTGCCCTGCAACATTGTCAGTGTGATAATATCTTCATTTGTTGTCAGGTGCAGATGACCCATGCACACAGCAGCAAGTTGCTAACATGCTGTGTGCTGAGATCAACTCAGCCTCCGAACTTAAGCGGGATGGAAAACAAGCAGTAGCTTACGAGTTATGAGGTGAAAACCTAGTGTTGCTGATGGAGCAGTGCAGGGCCACCTGTTTGATGGTGCAGGCAGTGGAAAGGTGGACAGCCACATAATGTGCTGCAGTATTATAAGCTAATGCCAATTAGCTATCGCTGTCAACATTGCAAAGCAATTCTGTTACGAGACTCTCAGTCTGACTTGTACAAGCATGCCATAGCAAGTAGTGAACTAATAGCTGTATCTTTACCTTTATGATGAGGTTAATGCAAAAATAGCACTTCTTGATAGTAATAAAAGAAAAAAATAATATTCATAGGCAGCTACCACTACTGTGTGCACTGCAGCTCATCCCCTATATGGCACTTTTTAGCCACCAAGGGTTAGAACGAATTAAACCAGCATACCACCCAAATCAGGCAGATAGCCTGCTCTGTTAACAGACAGCCCCTATAACCGAGACCTACAGTATGCAAACAGTAAAGATAACAGCACCAATGCAACAGTCTGTTACACAGAAATCAGTTGCAAATTGTTAGACTGTCAGATGGTGAGTGGTGACTTACACAGTTCTGTTCTTGATAGTCTCGCTGATGCTGTTTAAGTCTTCACTGAATCGCTTCACTGACGCCATCAGCATGTCAATTTCAACATCTGTCCATTTGCCACTGAACCACATCAATCAGCAACACAATAAATTCATCTATGACTCAAAGACTTTCAGGATCAACTGACCAAACACATACATTAGGCACAAAAATTCAAGATACATGTTACATTTTTGTATAGGCTAACATTAGTTCGTCATATAAATTAAATACAAGGCATTTTCTAGTTTAGGCATGTGTGCTGCATGTTGTAATCTGATAACCTCACTGAACACTGACACTGACTTGCTGTACTTGTTTGTAGGCCTAATCCAGGGTCAACATTTTGATTGTCCCATTGACTGACCCTGCGTGTGTTTCTGACACATTGTTTCATTTCCCTGTCTCTGTCTCTCTGTCTGCCTAACTGTCTATGCACGATGAAAGGTGACATTGAAGCTCACTGGCCCGCCCAGCCACGTCAATCACTGATGCTTTCACGGCCCTGTCTGTCAGTCAGTCCTTAACACACATGCATGCCACCCCATACTGTCAAGCTGTCTAGGCCTTGCGCTTGGGTTCTTAGTGGATACCGTGCATCTGTTTTGCCGCTGTCCTAGCAATGCGTCGCCTGTCCGCACATGGTTAACCGGTTCTTCTTCTGACGGTTAACTGGTCAAAATGAATGGCCGGTCTTAACAACTCTAGTTTACATTAATATTACATAGGTACTTTATCTGTAAGATGCAAAAAAATCTACATGCAACAACTGTGACATATTCTAATTTTATTCTTATGAAAGCCCATCCTCACAAATTACGTAGTTATTAATGTAATGGTTAAAAATCACACTGTAACAACACAAACTCCATGATACACACTCATATGCAAATAAATTTAATAAACAAAAAATATATTAAAGTAGATATAAAATACCAGTAGTGAATACCTGGAAGGTGATTGATCAGAGGAGGGGTGAAGCTGCATTGTGAGTTCACCAAGCTGAGTAAAAGCCTGACCTGCAGCCCTAAACAACTCACCAACCTGGTTTTGACAGCAACACAGCACAAAAAGCATTAACTACATCAACAACAGCTGATATTACCTCTGCACTGTCATTCTTAGTCTTTAGGTAGCATCTCAAGGCTTTACTGTTTTGCTGCGTAAAACTCGATCAATAGACGCTTGAAGTAAACAGCTGTGACAAAGAGATCACACTGCATGCACATGTATGATTTGTTACAAAATAGTTGTAAAGCGTGAAACGTTCGTAAATATTTCTTCATTTTCGAACTTTAGACATCGTTAGCAGTTGATTAACGCAAGTGAAATTGGAAATTTCCGAGTAAGTGACCATGTGATTTCGCCGACAAAAATTCCACCTATGAAACTTTCGTTCTCGGGAACGTAAGTTCTCGGGTACGAAAGTTCCATGAATCCTGTTCATGTTTTTTTCACTAAACAGACTGTAACTTATTGTAAAAATTAGAACAAAATAAATAACTAATTTATGCAAATTATACACAATGTTTTAAAATTCGTTACATTAGTAACTTATCATATACCTTATTAGAAGAACTCATTTGAAACAGAACAGTATTTTATTCAACTTTACTGAAAAATTTGAGCAATAAACAACAAAACCGGAAACACAGTTAACTGTAGCTAAAAGCAAATTTTGTGTTGAAAACAAACAACGTAGGAAGTAACAACAATAAGCAACTACGCGCTCGGGATCCCGTTTCGGGATTAGGCTTACAGATTGGTCGTCTTTTTGATATCCCCAATAGACTTATTTCATGCATAAGATGTAGTATAGGCCCTTACGGAAGGTAATTCTGAACAGTAGAGAGTGACAGTAACTGTGTCATAATACAAATTAGGCCTACAATGCACAACACCGAGTGGTAGCGCACATCAAATACTTTATTCATCAGCAGAGCTGGGCAAATTACTGGCTCAAATGTAATTCAATTACAAATTACTCTAAAATCAGAGGCCAAATTACAAATTATGTAATTTCAAATTACATGCATGCACTTGCTAATCTGGTTTCCCAATTAGTATTACAAAATTAATGATAAATGCATTCATAGGTTTAACAAACTAGCAGTAGTACTGTACAGATGCACCTAGTCAGCTAGTTCAGTACACCCATCCTGCAAATTATATGAAGCTTTCATACACGTAAAAATTTGTCGGAGACTTTATGCATCAATAAGCAAAAACTTTATGCTATGTATGTAACAGAACACAGACGTAAAAAACATTTTTTTACGTTTTTTAAAATAAAAGTTTCAAAAACACGTTTTTGTTTTTACATTTAAAAAAAACGTTTTTTGTGCTTTTTAATGTCGTATTTTTTGTTCTTGTTAAAACATAAACGTACAGAATTACAAATATGATTGATTTCTCACGGGCAAATTGCGTTCAGCTGTTTTTGATCTGTACATTCAGTACATTCCGGTTTTTAGTCTTTACAAATGGTAGGTTTTTGTTTTTAATTACTTGAGTTAGATATTCTTTGCATGTATAATGGCAAAAAGTAGCGATTGGAAACATCTGCAGTTTAATGTTTTTTATGCATGCTTTTTATAATGTTTTTATAAAAGTGACAAAAAATGTTTTTATGTTTTTCATTTGCAAATCAATGTTTTTAACATCTATGTAACAGACTGTCACTGTAACAAAATGAAAATATGAATAAACAGCAAAACAGTATAAGCGACCTCAAGTTACCACAAGTGTATTAAGTTGTGATTTGCAATCTCACACAATAGTTAGGGACCAACTTAATTCACGATTTCACGGCCGTGACATTTTCCGTGAAAAACGCTGATTTCCGTGAAATCCATGATTTTTCGTGAATTTTAGCGCTTTTAGTTTAATTTATGACAATTCCAGAGTTTTATCAGCAGCTTTTGTACGGATGTTGCTGTTTGCTACGTGCCGCACTTCAGCACTAAGTAGTTAACACTGACTGTCTTAAGTCTTGACTTAGCGTAGTAAATATTCGTTGTTCTAAAATTTCTTTGTTTGCATTAGCGCAGCACCTCGAAATAACGTCTGTGTGGTCCGTGAATTTCCGAAACGCTTTCCGTGAATTTTTCGTGAAATTTGACACATTTTAAAAATTCTGCCGTGAAATCATGCATTTTTTCCCGTGAATTCGGTTGGTCCCTAACAACAGTCACTAAAACATTGAACTGGTAAAGACGCACTGAAATATACAGACAGACAAAACACAATTGCACTGTTTACTAACAATCGCTGTGATTAAAATAAACAATTAATTGTCAGCTCAGTTTGACTATTTATTAACTGTTTTGATTTTGTATCTGATTAACATTTTAAAAACCACTTATTTACATTCAGTAATGCAAAATACCTGCTAATAACATAACCAATGGCACACTATAAATCATTTCTTCTTCAGGACTGCAGTAACAGCAATTAAAATTTTTGTTGAACAAAAACGCTACACACAAATATTAACAGACTCGCACATACAATATCCATGCACCATCAGGAATGGAGGGGAGGCAAAAAAAACGTTTATTTTGTTTGATGACATGTTGCGTAATATTATACAACAACTAAAAAACAACTAAAGACACAATGAATAGTACCTATGAAAACTAAGGTACAGATAATACAGCATAACAGACTAGATGCAAACAGTTCCTTTTCCAATAAAACTGAAAGCAAACTAAAAACTGCAAAAAATAGTTGTGGGAGTCCAATAAAAATTTTAGGGATGCCAGTCTTTAGGGACAGATGGAAACTGGAAGCATAGAAATTTTAAGGCCATATCCATTGGTCCCTCATTCTGTCAAAACTGGTTAAAACTCCCATATCCTTCCACAGAGTTGGTGATGCAATCTAACCAGAAACAATCAGAGATCTTAAACCCCTGATGAGAATAGTGGTGCAACCTAGTGAACACAATGGATTCAATACCGCTGTTGTGCTGTTGGGATAGAACTGGCTCGAGCTTTAGTGAGTAAGGAATGAGGATAGTTGCACTATGTTTAAGAAGACAGACGAAGCTTGCAGCCTGACCCAAGCTGACAGAAAGAGACAACGGTCACAGTCAGATACACGACTGCAAATATATGATGCCAGCAAATCAGCAACAGCTCAATTCAGCAGGCTGCGAAAATACTCTGTACTTATTCAGCACCAAATCCTAACTAACAACGCCTGTTAGCTACAGTAACACACCATAACGTACATTAGCTAAACAGTACACGCTGGCTATACTATAATGACAACTGATGTTTACAGTTCATCAATGTGAGATTCAGTGGACATTTATCATAGCAAGTAATGAATATTCCTACATATGCAAAATTCTCATTTGAGCTCAAGCAAAAAAGTTTGATTATATGCTGATAATTTTATGACTAACCCAAAGTCAGTATGCAATATTTTACCTCCGTAAAAACTGGAAGCACTATGTCAGTAGTCAACTTTAGAAGAGCGTAGTTGTTTATGTGCCAAACAGGGTAACCAATTTCCGATTTCCTTCGACAAAACCGAGACTAAAAACGAGATAAACATCAACCTCTGTTCACGTGCAAAGTTTCAACTTCAAACCATCGTGGTTACCAAGATATGGCTTCGCTAATGGAGCATTATAATGAAACGCTTTTTCTCACCAGTCACCCACCCAACTAGCTCAACCTCAAAGTGCAAGAGCTCAGATCCCCCAAACAACTGCTTGAACACAATCAGCCACCAACAGCAACTAACAGCAACAGTTCAATAGCAACGGAACTGACATAAACACAGAGTGGTCCACTACATATACAATGTACTAGAATGCAGCTCGCCACAATTGCATCGGATTATGTACAACAAATGTGCACAGATTTCATACAAAACGATCACTAACCTGTGCGCACTTCAGCAAATAAAAATATACCACACAACTAAGTACTGACAATACAAATTAGCATTAATACAACTTAGCACACACATTATCTTTAGTAATGAAATATTTGCAACAACTTTCAGTTTGACATTTCACTTTGGGGCAATCGAAAGGAGAAAAAATTGTGCAACTTCCACGGCATCTGTGGCTAAAAATGGTAGTTGATAAAGCAGCCCAAGGCTGCAAGCCACAAGACAATGGCAATATTATACACACAAGAACAATTAATTAATTACGCAAATGACTGCAGTATGCAAGATTTAGGCCTAAACGAAGTAAAACATAACATAAACTATCAGTCAATAAACAAATACACAAAATACACTTCAAAATTAGAATACAACGTGAAATGAAATAATTCTGACGCCTGCCATAATAAGGACAAAATACAGCACAACAGTACAAGGTGATGTAAATGTGAAAAAATCCGGAAAATAACATTTCCAAAAAGCAATATATTGGTTTGATCATTGAGTTGTTTTAATATTTTCTAGTTCTAGATTTTCTTTGCCTGAATTTTTTCATCCATCGAGAAGTACAAGGTGTCAGTCAAAGAAACTGGTAAATCAGTATTTACAAAAATAACTAAAAACAAAAAGAAATGCAACAAAGTACTAAAAATCGTTTTATGGTCGTTGAAACGTGCATAACAAATATGTAATAAACACAAGAAGACAAAAAACTGCTTACATACACACGAATACTAAGATACAGAAAAGATGCTTTTATTGACTAATGCAGAAAAATGTTTGAGATTACTGTAAATATTTGGTTCAGATCCTTCCAACAGCTTTCTTTGGAAAGATTTCTGTTCACTGCTAGATGTTGCCATAGTAAACAATTGTCACAGATTCAAAAAAGTTGGCAAAATCAGTAAACAAAGGCTGTAATTTGATGCAGTTATAAAGTGCACCAGTTGGGAAGCATCCAAACTATTCGATGTACAAAATAACACACAAAAAAGGCCAAATCGAACAAGGCTAATCCAAATTTTCCCAATTATTTCAAAAATTACTAAAACAATTATCCAATGTTATTGTGCACAAAAACGGGTGAGCACAGTATTACAATAATAATTGAATACAGAAATAGCATGGGGCTTCTAAAATTGTAAACAAACACTAATTCTCAACTAACACAACTAGGCTTTCACAAACTATTATGAAACAGCAAATACTTAATTTAATTTAACTGCTCATATCATAGTTACCAGCACACAAACTGACTAGGAGGACTATTCATTGTACTGTACATACAGGATGGCATAAACAGTTGAAAATATCATTTTCACTCTTTATATCGGGCAATTAACGCACACACTGAAAAAATTAACGTAACATATTAACTGTTAATCAAAATAATCAAAGAAATGTTTAACATTACCACACTTCGCTGCAAAAACTGGAACTAATCATTTCTGAAACTATCATTGAGCAAATATCATTGTAAAGCATGCATGAACTATGAAGTATGTTCTGCTTTTTACACACCACCCTGTATTTCACTGCAATATGACTAATGATAGTGATGGAACTTGAAGAAAAATTGCAATAAATCAATCACAAGTAGATGCAGCAAACAGTCACTAACACAACAGACAGAAACATTAATCATACCTTCAGCAACACATGCTGTTAACAGTTCATAAGCACCAACCTAATTCATGTTCATAAGGCTCCGACACTTCAGGTGAAATACAGAAGAACGATCTGTGAAAAAAACTAATTCTTCAGTGAAAGCCACAATCTTCAGTAAAACTGTTACCAACTTGGTTCCATTTATTCAGACTGTAGCTTCTAACAGCAAAAATCGCAAAAGTTCTCATTTCACAATCTGCAGCAGCCAATAAGAAATGCAAACAGCAGAAAATGCTATGTTATAACATTTCATATTGTTCATTTGCTACAGTACTAAAAAGCAAAGCAGTTCATCAGTTTACACGATATTAATGATATTACATTGAAATGGTACTTGTAGAATTTAAGCATGTTTAAAACAGTCCATGTTGAAATGCCAAGCTTTCCACCATGAATTAGACTGGTGCCTGTTAATACCTGATTATGACTTATGCTTGGAATGTCCACATATACAAATATCACTAGTGTTTAATTCGTTGCCCAACATTCACTTTATGTTGCTAGAATCGACACAAAATTAGCAACTAAATATGCACACAAAACTACATGCCGGCACAAATAAAGCAACATGAGTCAACAACAGTCACGAGAAAACTTCCGGAATGTCACTACATTGTTTCTTAAAACTATCTACATCTTTCGAGAAGTTAACAATTCCATAGCGTGAAATCCGCAAACACGTGACAATATCGACTGAGCAATACGTTGTGAATGCCGTTAACACAAGCACCATGGCTCTCATCTCAACACTGTGTCTCAAAAACGATGCACTACATCTCTGTGGCATAAGTAGCAAAATTGTAATAGGTTTCAATAATTTTTGCCTACAACACAAGCATGTGATCAGTTACAATATCCTTGTATACAATATTTCTGAAATAATTTAACTTAAATTGTGCACTTTAGGTCACGGCTGTATGCCAAACAAGAATAACTGCAATTCAACAATGTTTTAGTGCAAAACATTTTTCCAATGCTTCGAACATGGTTAGTGGTTACATTTAAATAAGGTAAAGGGTTTCTAGAGAAGCTCATCCCTTTGTGATATCGTTGAGCCAGAAGTACAACTCGAGATTGCATACATCTCTGTCGGGTGGATTAGTCCTCAACAGAGACTCCCTGTTACCTCCGCACGTTGTGCTACTCATTTTATCGATCAAGATGGATGAAGGGCTGAGTCGACCCCGACAGGACTTGAACCCAAGGTTCAACGCTCTACCGACTGAGCCAACCCACGATTACACCCATTTTACACATTACACATTTAAATAAAACATTACAAAATGTTTAGACTCACAACAAACTGAATTAAGTGCATTTCAAAATGTTGCACAAATGTTGGACTGAAGCTGCTACAATGAGCAGTTTACAGTTAAAATGCAGTAAAACCATGGCTTTGCTGATAATTTTTAGTCAGAACCCATTATGTGCACAAAATATATCTGAACCATGTCCTGAGATAACTGTTTTTGTGACACAGTCTATGCACATGAATCTAGTATCCTGGCATAGTGATGGTTGCCATCAACAAAGATGTTGCATGATATAAACCCAGGGACACTGTATACTTCATGCTTCATGCAGCAATACTGGTTATCTGCGAAAACGTGATTGCAGTATCTATCACGCATTTCGTAAAAAAATCCACATTATGACATATTTTCTGACACACGATAAAGATTGCAAGCTTGCGCATGCAGAGAGATCTGCACATCTTCCGACATTTTTGCATACGTTTTGCATCGGAATGAAGCACACGTTTCAAGAAGATGTCTTTCGCTGCAAACCGGTATCCCTCGAGATGTGTGTCCAGACACAGGGAAGCTAAAGCTATACATGAGCGGATCCACCAAGAGCTGAATCAGTTTCATCAGTCTCATGACTGTTGTTGTTGCTGTCTGATCTATCGTGCACGGCTGCTGCTGCTGCTGCTGGTAATGCTGCAGCTGGTGACATCTCTCTGCATTCAACAACCATAACTGCTAGCATCAACATCAACAAAGGTTAAAAAGGTGTTTACAGCTCTTGATATATATAAAAGAACAAATATATCAGTTAAAAGGTCAAAGTAAAACTGTATGAATATCTGGTGATGTCAACACTGTTGTATGGCTTTACATATACAACAAAACTGTTAAATTTCACATCAGGGATGTCTACTCACTGCTGAAAGATATCACGAAGAACAGGAACAATCGGCTGCTTCTTTCCTACAGTGCAAAGCAAATGACAGAAAAGCTGTGAAAATCAATGCAAGACAATCTTGACAGAACGACTCGGCATTGAAAAACAACATCCATGATTACTGTACTGTAATGAGGTGTCACAAGCCAGCGTTAAGCTAAGTAAGTTATGTTCTACATCCCACACAACAAATAATAGGTTATTTCGAAAAGCCAATCAGCCTGGGCCTCAGATCCACCTGAAAATAACCTGCAACATTTATTACTACTAAGCCCAACAACTCATTTTACCATCGCACAGAATGTAAAAAGCTGAGTCGACATGGCTGGCTAGTTACACATACCAAGATGGTTTACCGGATGAACCAAACCCAGTGAATGTGACTGGTCATTAGTCCAAAGGGCCAGGACGCCAAATTCGGTCAGGTTTCGGTTTGCTATATAGCCAGGGGCCACCATAACCAACAGCATTCATAGCCAAGGCCTGCCAAGGCCAAAGATGCAAGTTATCCTGCGTCTTAACCCTATTACTAACCTACTAACAACCCTAACCCTATCCCTAATGCATGTGCTGTTTGAATTAGTGCCCCTTCAGAGTAGTGTCCCCAGTGAAGTGTAAGTAAGTAAATAAGATAATTTAGGAGGCGCAATTTAACAGTTAGCCATAATGCAGCACACTCTCAACGCCCGAAAAAAATGTCTTCAACATCCGTTTAAAATCGTTCAAAGTTGATGACAGTTTGTCTCAGATGAGCTGAAAGGTTGTTCCACACGCTGGTACATACGTCGGATGGAGAAGAACTGTCTCATAAGCAGTTTCTTGATACGAGCAACCCACTGGGTCTTGAGAGGCTGCGTAGCAGCTTGCATGGTCCAGACCTCCATGGCTCGACCGCGCTTGCTACTCACGCTAATCTCAAACCTCCGATCATCGTCACTCTTCACCACTTCACGCAGGCACACCTGGTTCATCTGTTGTACCGTGCACACAGTGAAATGCTTTAGTACAATGCACAGAAAGTTTGTCTGTCTGTCTCTCTGTCTGTCATGTCTGTCATACCCCTCTGGCGCCTTATACGTTACACGGTCGCAAACCCGACCTTGGCATTTGAGTCATTGGGCCTTAGGTGTGTGCTCCACCACTTCTCCCCCAATGGCAGCCTGAGGGGAGGGTGGTTGAGTTGCCAGGTAACTGAGTGGACCCGGGAACTTTGCTAGTGAAACTAAACGTGAGTTCTCTTTCAATTCATAAAACATATGAAAACAATACAGGCAACGACTATCACAAAACAACATCTCTCTCTCCCCCCCTCTCTCTAGATGGGTGGTTGTGGATCAATGCACGTGACCACAAGTTCACGCCAGGCATCACGATCTTGTGACATCTCCAGCAGTTCGTTAGTCTTCATTCCGGTCAACCTCTCGATGCAGTCCCTGCAGTTTAGTCGAGGGTGGCCAAGTCTTGCTGTGTCACAAGTTTGCTGGTATAACCCAAAAGTTTCTGGCATGCAGAGAGCATGTAAAACATGCAACAGACACAATTACATATCTTAAATTAATGTCAAGATAATGCAACAAATGCCAACCAATAATGGCTAGCAGTTGAAAAAAGTAAAAAAGCTACAATATTTTCAAGCACAGTACATGGAGTTAACCTGTATGGAGAGTTTGAATGAGTAGACATGACCATCGGTTGCCTGCGTAAGCAGCTCATCACGTTTCTTCTTACACAGCAGGAAACATTTCTCATAGAGAAACACATGGCGCGGAAGTCGCTCTTTCTTCTTGTCAGACCAGACTTCAAGTTCACTCTGCATCAGTAGCCGACCCAAAGATGACAGATCTCCCTGTAACAACAACACAGGGCTCAAGTCAAGTTTGTCCGATCGACTTTTAGTTGCCCAACTCTGGGCACGGTTAGTACCTGAATTGGTGACTTGTACAGGTCAGCTCAGCCTTTCATCTCACCGCACTAGACAAACTGAGTATCAGCCTGTCTAGCTGGGGTTAAGGAGGGTTACCTGTGTTCACCTGTGCTGGGTAACACAGTGTGATCTTATGCACAATACTGTTTTATCAAATAATGCGTGACGAATAAAAACAAGGAATGTTCTATATCTGTGTGATATGCAGAGCCATAAAGAGCTATATGCACCCCCTTTATCGGCAACAGTTAGACTAATACTCCACTGGCCAGAGCATATTTTAATAAATTTTCTCAACGCCAAAAGAGTAAAAAATGGAGTTTCCTAAGCAGGGTCCAGGGTGAGACACAGTACAGGAGGTCGGGAAAGGCCACCAAAAGGTAAAAACATTGCTATAAATTTTCAGCATTTTCTACAATGAAAGCAAATTTATCTATCAATACCTGATTACAAAATTTAGGGCTCCATATTTCTAAAATTCGGGCTACACAGTTTTCTATATTTCGACTGCACATTTTGGTTGGATTCCACAATTAAAATATGTCATGCCACTGGCATAACCACGAAGGAAAGTATTATGCATAATATCACCAAATTAAAATAGTAAACTTATTCTGAGTAACATACCGGATATGAAACAATGAATCTCTGATGCATGACATCGTTGACATACTGTATAATGTCACAGACTGCCTCGAGCGCTTCCTTTACTAGAGCAGCCTCTTCCACAGTGAAACACAAGCTTGACAATTGCTACAACAGCAACAGTTACTATTACTACTACCACTACAACAACTACCACTACCACTATTAGTCATGTCCATTGTTGTTTAACCGATCAATTTCTCAGTTACCATACTGCAAGCAAAACTGGGTCCCCAAAATGTTACTTCAGGAAATTGTTGGAGAAGACCATTTTAACAGGTTGTATGTCCTTCCTGTAATCTAGCCAACAGCATCGAATGACTAAATGGCAAAAACAACAACAATAATCATTGTGTACATGTACATGATGAATCAAGATTTCCCTTTGCTAGCCACAGGTAAACCATCTTAGGGTCGGTTTCTGGATCTTAACTGGCCAGTCAAGTTAGTGTTAACTGACAAATTTGCATAACTCGCGTTTCCCGTTTCCCTCAGGTCAACTTCACCAGAGCGAGAGGTCCTGGGTTCGATTCCTGGACGGACCCCTCAAAAAATTGCCAGGCCTCAGGACAGTCACGTGGTCACGTG
>Ga0209367_1007577_pt1 | contig 14932 bp, 15 predicted proteins | sample WorMetLIZISLAND2_FD_187412 | JGI IMG/M metagenome (GOLD analysis project Ga0209367, IMG submission 187412) | Marine gutless worms symbiont microbial communities from Max Planck institute for Marine Microbiology, Germany - Olavius geniculatus... ... | reverse complement strand
GCCTATCAAATTGTACCGCTGCCGACCCTCCTACGACTTACCGTTTAGCCACAATACCGCACGATTGGCATATCATAGAGCGTTATGACCCTTCAAGATCATCCAAAGTCAATAATTTTTATGTCATTTGAAAGCTACTTTTTATTAGTAATCAATAGCAACCTAGGTCGTATTTCGCACCGTTTAGCCACAATGCATCCGTTACAGACAACGGTGACGACGACAGACAAACAGACAAACAGACAGACGATACATCGTGCATAAACGCCCTACAGCATAGCTGTAGCGCGTCAAAAACAGCCTACTCTAAGTAATACTGTATAGGAAAGATTCTAAACTACACTGTGTCTCAAAAACATCCCCGACATTTTCGACTGTAACTTGAAAACCATTCAACAGATTTTGATAATTTTTGGTATGAATATTTCTGACATAACTTGCCGTCAAACGACTGTTCATTTTTTTCACCTCACGCAACGTTTGTTTCTGCACTGCCTGGGGAAAACACAACCAGCGAAGTATCACTTTTTTGTTCAATGCGATATGATTGCTTATCAAACATAACACCCAAAAACGCATTTTGTTTACATTTTTGACACTGTGGTTGACAATTTATTCAGTTGTCCATTTTTCAACTGCCTGCAGTAAAACTTCTTGAAGCGTTGGCCCACTATGCGAACACAGGCAAGGAGACGCTTTCTCCATTCATTGACAGCAGTAGGCCTACCGATGAAGTTCTGCTCGAGGCCAATTCAGGCTTTACCAGTCGCTTCTTGACTTTACGGACATTCCTAAATTTTATATGATAGACGCACTGCTGCATGACAGTCAAACCTTGTAGTAGACCGGCTGTTGGGGCCCACAGATTAAGACAGATGGAATTTATCAACGTTTTTTCATTCATTTCAACACGTATTTTGCTTGGTCTGCTTTCTCCAGATAGTGCAAAAGCAAACGTTGGGTAATGTGGAAACTAAAATACTTATTTAATAGCCAATTGTGTCAGAAATAATTCTGCCAAAAATTATTAAAATCTGTTCATCTTTCTTCAACTTACGATCGATAATGTCGGGGATGTTTTTTAAAAAGTTTTTTGTTTATTTCAACACATATGTCGCTTGATCTGCTTTCCCTAGGTAGTGCAGAAGCATACATTGGGTGAGGTGAAAAACTAAATAGTCATTTAATGGCAAGTTGTGTGAGAAATATTCGTACCAAAAATGACCAAAATCTGATAATTGGTTTTCAAGTTACAGTCAAAAATGTTGAGGATGTTTTTTAGACACAGTGTATATCTTAAAGAAAATTGTTTTAGGAATGGCGGATAATGATTTAGCTAGAGTTAAACTAATTAACGATGGGTTACTATTATTCTGTTTATATATCGTAATAAATAAAATTTTCTCAAAATGCAGTTTGTGTTTTAGCACAAAGTTGGTAGTTTTCAAAAAACGTTCAAACCGTTTAAGTTATCAGTTATTTAATGCATACGGGTCAAAGGCTGAAGTCACAGGACATCAAAAATTTTACGAAAATGACGCAATTTGCGTTGCGTGATTGCGACTGCAATCGCCCTTGTATTAGCGACAGACATGCGCCAAGATGTTGCAAACAAGACTGCAAAAAGTCAATGCTATTATTTCCATGCTACTGTTAGTAGGCCTTATCATATGTTTGACGTCTATGACACATATATTTCCGATAATAATGCGGATAGCCGCATATGCTGCCGGCACGGGGCGTTAGTTTTGCTTCGTTGTAGGCCTACTGTGACGTCACGCATAGAACAATAAACAAACTCAGTTTTGTCGCTGAATCACACGCTCATCGGTAAGAACAATTATTGCTTTCTATACTAGCCTATTATCATCGTCGTCGTCGTCGTCGTCATCATCAGCATACAAGTAGTGAGTGACGTCGAGGTCATCATTGAAATTTTTGCCCCGAAGTTCGAAAACGTTGCCCGTGGTCGAAGACAAAAAGCAATATTTTACAAACAAAAAGAAAAAAATTCCAACGGTAATTGGGACATCAGTCACTGTTTGTTTTGTTATACCTCAAAACCAAAGTCATCAAGTGAACAAGTGCATAAAAGCTGTGACGACTTTAATGTTGCCCGGTCAATGTTGCCCGCGCGTGTAACAGTGGGTATTTGTTAACGTCACGTGACGCAATTTGGACCAATTGCTTGCAGATATTTTGCGTTGAGGTCAGTGGCGGTTTTAGGCCCGGGCCGGGGGGAGGGACGGCACAGGCCGCCAATTTTGCTCCAGGCCACCAGTTTTGTGGCCACCCATGATTTTTTTGCAAAGACAACACAAATATGTGATTTTTTCGTTTCCAAATTTTAGAAAAGTGGGCAAATTTGCGGCTTTCATTATACGTCCAAAAACCAAAGTGCTTCAACTTCAGGGGGCTTCGCCCCCCTAACCTCCTGACCAGGGGATCTGCCACTGGACCCCGCTGGGAACTCTGCCCACAGGTTTCCGTTATAGGCTCGTGCTACCTCGCTCGCCATGGGGGCCGTGCCCCCAGATAGTGGGGGCTAAAACCAAGGACATCTAGTAGTCCTTGGCTAAAACCGCCACTGGTTGAGGTATAACAATAAAAATTTAATGTTTGGATAACATATTATTTACAGTCATTGGATCACTTTTTTGAGTTTGTGTTTTTTCTAGCAGCCTTCTGCTTATGTTTCGATGCCAAAAAGTTTACTCATGAGAATTGCCAGCACTGAAGCTGTGACGACAGCACAGAAGAAGAACTGTTCCATTCGCGTATTGTGTTTGCTTCATTGTTATCGATATTGCGTGTACTGCGTTTAAATGGAATGAATTAAACGGAACAGAAACAGTTCTGAAAGAAAACCTCGACAAGTGTTGCTGACGTTTTGCTGGTATTTTATACGAAATAGCCTGTATGTTATGTGCATCTTATATGAAGAAATTTCTGTTTTTACATAGGCTTTTATATAGACTTGATAATAAAGTTCTTAAACAGTGTTTTATCTCGTATAGTAAGTCAGTAGAATTTGTATCAATGTGTTATGACTTCGACGTCGTTATGATTGACATTTGTACTGAACAGGACATCCGTCACAAAATATTTGAACATTTTAGCTGTGCAGTAAAAAGTAATTAGTTTTTAAGTAGGCCTAGTGGTTTGTTTTTTTTTGTTTTTTTTCTGTCGTATCTGGACTCACTGATTTGTCTGTTGTTACATTGTCTTGCATGGCTTTTTTGTTTGTATTGCCTGTCATGGCGAATGAACTTCATCATATGACGCTTGCAAAATGGTCGATTGATTATGCAGGTAGCTTCCGTGTTACGATGTGTCCAGCGTGCCCTGCAGCGATCGCGCTGTTTCTTTCATCAATCGTCTTCTTCAATGTTTCGTTTGTAGGTTTGTCAGTTTAACGCCATTTAGCCTACATTTTCGCTGAATCAACTACATGCTAGGCCTATAAACAGGCACAGACTTTTCAATTTTTTTACTTTTTGTGTACATAGCTATTACGAACATTATTTTTTTACTAGCAGCTCGTGTGGTTCAGAAATTGTGTTTATAATTATAATAATTATATATACCGGGTTGCGCAAAAAACGTCCCGAACATTTGCATGCATATATTCAGCCGAGTGGTCGAAATGAATCAGTGCAAAAGCGTATATGTAACAATTAAACATCGTCGAATATGTGTACGAATTTTCGCCTAAAACACCTCAGTTTTAGTCGTGATACAAACAAAATAGCGTCACACGCCATAAAGCAATTTTTGCAAGCGGTTCATCATTTGCGTTGCCGCTTGTACACAGGCTACGCCAAAACGTCACAGTAGGCCGAATCATCAGTCAACTGATCAGCAAAAATGTGCTGAATAGGTCCTTCGTTCTCCTTTGCCACTGCTGCTAAGTGCTAAACGCTTTTTCCATTGCAATATGGCTTTTCTGATTTTGGCTGTCTGATGTCGACGTCATGCCATGTGTCTGTGGTAACATTCTGATCTTTGAGTTTCGCAAACGGCTCACGCCTTCCTTCATAGACAAGTTTTTGCAAGATATCCCAAACTAAATAATGTAACAAAATTCAAATCTGTTGAATGTGCTGTTCATTCTTGTGAGCTAATGAAATCTGGCGTGTTGAAGAAAATTTTGAGTTGCTTTGATGCGTTGTGATAGAACGTTGTCTTTACATTATTGGATTTTTAACTTGTCTTACGTCATTAAGCGGCATTCAGTAATGTCATCAGTGAAGTCACTGAAATTTATAACTGAGTACGAGTACACATTGGTTTACAAATGCGTGAAGAGAAATTTATCTCCATAAAGTACGCGCGCCGTTATAATTACGCAAATTTCGAGACGTTTTTTAGCGCCACCCGGAGATGTTTGGTAATTAATATGTAGGCATAACTAGCTTGCGATTGAAGTTAAGTTCCGTTTAGAAGAATGCGGGGTTCACGTTAAAACTGCTATAATATAATAACGAGCAAGATTGTTCTATGTGTTCATACAGACTCAACAGGTCCGTCGAGAAAGAAGAGTTGGGGGTAAATTACCCCGGACCCCGCGATGTTTGGGGGCTCAGCCGTCGCTCAAAAATTAAAGTAAACCAAAATGCGCCATTTTTATAAAAAACAATCAAAAATTTTTCCTCCAGAGGGGCCCGCGAGTAATGTTTCCCTGGGCCCCGCTATGGCTCGATGCTAGCTTGAGACTCAATGCCTTTCATATTAACACATCGACACAACACTCACAATAGCGAAGCCCGCCAAAATCTACTCGACTGGTCTTTGGCCACATCTTTAATACAACTTCAAAAAATGAAGAAAAGTCTGTTTATAAATTTTTGGGCAAATTGTGTAGAAACAGACAAGTGTAATAAACTGATAAATAAAAACTTATAAAAAACAAGCAATTAAATAAATAAACAAACAAACAAAGAGTAGACAAACACAAGTGAAAACAGGCGATAGACAAATGATCAAGGCAAATGTTTTCCGTAATGTTATAGATGGCAGAACGAAGGCGACCTTGAAACAACTTGGCTGTTTCAAGGACAAGGAGAAAGATCGCGATCTTTCAAGCTATGGACCCGTAAACACAGACCCTCGGTTCTGTGCGATCAACTACTGTAAACCAAACGTGAGTATATACAAGTAATTTTAGAAAAGCTCACGTGACGCGCGACAGCGTCGGTGCTCTGATTTAAGGACTTACTGTACAAAGTCAATAAAATAATACTGCGTTTCGAAAAGGTACTGAAAAAAACAACCATAAGGAAAAATCCTTGAAGCAAAAAGTCCAAATTAAGACCGTTAAAATTTACGTTTTATGCCAGACAAAATTCACATACAGGTTGTTGTGGTCGATCTTTAGTGATTTCGGTGTAATTTACTGTAGAAATATGCGTCGCATCTTAAAATTGTGAAAACATCAATAAAACCCACTTTTTAAAACTTCACTGTCGTTTAAGGTAATCATCTACATGTACACCGTGTCCCAAAAAAACTAAGCAGATTTGTTTTTGTCAGAACTGCGTCAAATTTCCACCGATTTTGATAATTTTTGGTAGAAAGATGGCAAATGATCCAAGTATATGCGACGTGCACTTATTTTCCACCTCACCTAATTTGCGTCATCACCTTACCGTGTTAAGCGCAAATGTTCCAAATTGCTACATAACGCCGAATGTTGTTATCTGCAATAAACTTTTAAAGACTTAATTAGCGCACAATAAACAAAAAGTGCTTTTTTTAGCAAAATTATAAGTTTGTATAACATCTGTGTTCAAAATTGTTAGATGAACATCGATGAACTCAAAACGCGTCTCGTCAACGAGTGGGCGCAGTTCGACCAGTCGATCATTGATGCCGCGATCAGCCAGTGGCGCCGCCGTCTGAGCGCTTGTGTTCGTGCACGTGGGGCACACTTCGAGCACAAGTTCTGACAATTTTGAACACAGGTGTTATAGGAACTTATAATTTTGCTAAATAAAGCACTTTTTGTTTATTGTGCGCTAATTAAGTCTTTAAAGGTTTATTGCAGATAACAACATTCGGCGTTATGTAGCAATTTGGAACATTTGCGTTTAACACGGTAAGGTGATGACGCAAATTAGGTGAGGTGGAAAATGAGTGCACGTCGCATATATTTGGATCGTTTGCCATCTTTCTGCCAAAAATTATCAAAATCGGTGGACATTTGACGCAGTTCTGACAAAAACAAATCTGCTTAGTTTTTTTGAGACACGGTGTATATGTGACAGTATTTCGTTATATTGTAAGTTAAACCGCGTTCAGTAAAAAGTGTTTGATTGTGGTTGTGGTTATACACGGGCATGGTTGGATTGCGGGAAGGTCTTGTGCCTCTTCGTCGGCTTCGAATGCCAATAAAACACATAAACCCTTTTCCAAATAGCAGCATTCGGCCCGATTTGGTCATAATGTAGCCCTGATAAAAAGTAACATGTCTGTGCCTAACTGCAACCGTTTTACGGTGGACGAGCCAATAGTGGTAAAACAACAATTTTTAGGGAGTACCCGTCTGTGACGCTCCTGTTGGAAGAAAATTCTTTGACCCAGCGTCACTGAATGTTGTCACAAAAACCTAAAGTATTTGCGAAAGCCCACAATGAGATTTCACAAGCCTAGCGTCCGCCGTTTTAATAGGGCAGCAGAGTGCAACAGACAGACGGACGGACGGACGAACAGACGCCGCTGCGATAGCTAAGACGCGCATCGCATAGCTGTCGCGCGTAGCACATCGTTCCACCTCGTATCTTATTCACATGGTATTGACCGCCAAGTTGCTAAGTTGTGTACGTTGTTCGAAGTAAGGCTTACGTACGTGAAACAAAATCGACACAAAGACGCGCACGATTTCTACATTGGTTTGGCTAAAATTTATTTGCGTACATTTCTCGGTTTACTGTGTGCATATGCGCAGAAATACAAGTACGCTGGCATGCAGATGACAAAGAGAGGGTCGCTGTGCATGTGCGGTAATAAATACGGCAAGCACGGCAAAAGTAACCAATGCAACAAGCCGTGTCCCACTGACAAGTCACAGACATGTGGAGGCTTCAACGCTAACACTATCGTCACCATCAAGGGCAAGTCACTGAACTGCAATCATACACGCATTTTTTTACTTTATTTTGTTTCCTCGGAATGTAAACAACTTGGCTCATTTTCCTTCTGCTATTTTGCTTTTTTATCCGTTATTTTCTTTTTTTCTCTATTTTGAATCGTCCTCTTAACTTTTCCCGTCCTTACCAGAAAAGTCAAACATGATCAGTTAAACACACGCAAATGACAAACAGATCGATAAAGAGGTAATGCACGATTTTAAAAAAAAACATTTCGCAAGGTAGTGTGGCAACCATGGTGGCAACACATCTAAAATACGGCGAGATATGTAATAACAACTTTATTGCAATTTTTTGGAGAGAGCAACAGTTATAAATTTTTTAATTGGTCAGTTTTTGGCGAAGATATTGATTTTATGTAGGCGTTCCGGCGTAGTCATTTTTTGTATTTTATTGCAACCGTGTTTTATTGCTGGAGTGGCCAGCTCGGCTGTAAAGTCATCACTGTCTGACATTATCATTACTATTATTAAAATTTAGTTGGCGCGTTTTTATGGTCCACGGCGTATACAGCAGCAGCACGTGGTAGCAATCTAAACATAAAGTGTGCAATTTACGCGTAACGTTCCGGATTATCCAGGGTGATCCGTACAGATCCATAAAACTAGACCCGACCCGACCTGACCCGCTAAATGAAAAAGAAATTTGGACACGACTCTATCCGATCCAACCATCGGGAGGACCCGACCCACGTCCAAGTCTGCGAAGATATCGGCCTAGCGCAGACATAAAGTGCGTCCGTTCGTTTAGCCCCAACTATGATAATTTGAGTTGAGAACTGCAAGCACGCCGATTGGCCCTGCCCTGAGGAACGTTCACACCAGTCTTACATGTGCACTTTTTGACGCGCTACATCTATGCTGTATGCGACTATGGCACGATTGCCGTCTATCGTCCGTCGTCCGTCTGTTGCCCGTATATAACGAATGTATTGTGGCTAACGGATAAGTCTTAGCTCAAAAACATTTTTATGATTTATAGGCATGTTTCATATGCGGTATTGCGCGGGAACTGTACAGAGTCCAGTCTGAAGATAATCGGCTGTTTCACGGATACCATCATTGATCGTGATTTGCCAAACCGCGGTCCGTACGAAGTAAGCGCATCCGACTGCGTCCAACATTGCAAGGCGAAGGTTTGTGCCGGTGTCGCAACGTGTGATACGACCAGCTGTAACAGTTCATTATAGCACCATTTCACTATATCAACCGTAGAAAAGTCATGAAAAACATTTAGAAAATGCAAGAAAATTGTAGTAATTTTAATCAGCATTTTATCGATTACACATACATTAAGGTAAATGTAAAGGGGCTTACTCCATACGGGGTAAGGGACTAAGCGTGGTGCTATCACTCTGACGTAGGCTGTTGATAGAGCACCAAGTGTGTGACGCATGGCCACTGCGACGCCAGACCTATGGAAACCTACTTAGTCAATTATGACTGAATGCAATATATAACTCATAACGTCGCAAACGAGTTTTGTTAAGTAAGTAAATTACTTAAGTGAGTAAATAAAAATTCAGCAAAATAATCATACAAAGCTTTCAATGCTAGTACTGTGAAAAGAAATGTCTTCGGAGAAGTGTCGACAGCGAGTTAATTCCACGCTATCGGGCCAGCAACAGATTAAAGGCAACAAGAACGCAGTCGGTAGAACGGCACTGTATACCGGTACAAGCAGCTGAGAGGTGATTTACTTTTCCGTAGTTTTTGGGCCGACCGTTAATCTGTAAGCTCAAAGATCGACCCTTTGTTGTCGTTGCCGTCCGTCCGTCTGTCTGTCCGTCTGTCTGTCACACATGTATTGTGACTAAACGGTGCAAGATAGGGCCTAGGTTGCTATTGATCGCTAATAGAAAGTAGCATACGCCCTTTGAGATGAAATGAAAATCATCTACCTTGGATGACCTTCATGGTCAGTGACAACCAGTACGGTCGGACTCACCCTAGCTACAGCTGGGCTTCTTGTTTCACTCGATATCGTCTGTGCCGTTTCAAGTCTGTGGTTGCAGGTAAAATAAAACATCTGCAAAAACTGTTTCGTTTCACACGTGTGCTTAAGGTGCTAAAATATTTCGCAACATTCCTGCAAATGTTTCATTTTTTTCTGGCCATCAGCTGCGGTTGGTCGTTGCAGATGTACAAGTTCGCCGGTTCGCAGAACGGCGTCGAGTGCTGGTGCGGGAACGATTACGGCAGGTTCGGCAAGTCAAACATGTGCACGAAGAAATGTCGGGCCGAGTACATGGAGATCTGTGGCGGAAAACTGTCCAATACCGTCATGCGCGCCTTCGTACCGGGTAAGCCCAAATTCCATTACGCCGACTTTCACCGAAACTTCCCCACGGAGAAAGTCGTAGACACAAATCGGTTTAAAACTCATTTTATGACTAACAATATAACGGCTATCAAACCATTTTAATCACGTGCTATATTGTTGTAGATAAAGCTTAAGTATTTACGGCGAATGTAGCCGACGTGTGCAAACAGTCGTTTGTTGTTGTTACTGCCGTGTCTGTTGAAGTTCGGGACCCAAAAGGCGGTCTGAGAAGCAAGAAAAAGAAAATCGCAAAGCTGGAGTACCGCGACGACATGGCGCTGAAGTACCGCGAGAAGTTGGCGTGGACAAAGAACGCGTTCAGGGCTCTGGGAGAGAGCGCAGCAGATGCTGAAAAAGACGCGGAACTGGTGATTATTTCACCGGATGGAAGACCGGACACCGTGAATGGTACGGCTGCTGGGTGGTGGGCCATGGATGATGTTCCGACTGAAGCAATCGTCGGCATTTCCGTTGCTATCCTTCTGCTCATTGTTATCATGTTAGTTGGATTTTTCTTTCGATATAATGTATACTACACCAGAAATACTATGTCAGGAAACAACGCTAAGTTGGAGAGTAAATCACTGATGACGCTGTATAATCTTTTTGCTAAGTCTTAATCGTGTTATGTAATTATCGTGCTATTTTATGGGATTCTCACGTGTGCAATGCAACTCGCTCGCCAACAGTGCTAATTTTAGAGCATTCATCCAAAATGTCCATTTTACAAAATTACTTTTTTGGATGTTTTTAATATAAGTGTTTTTATAGCACATATATAGATGCTTATGCTTTGCTACTGTTTGATTTTGTTTTAAGGCTGCCATTTTTATTTCCTTTGATGAACATGATAGGTATTGAATTTTTCATCAAATTGTAATGTCAACGTTGTTGCTGCAAACTTTTATTGGTAAACTTTTGTTTCGTTTTACTAATCAAATAAATGATTGATTCGTTGATTGTAAAAGTCTTTTAATTTTTTAATATAATTACGACATAAACTTGCGCGCACGGCATGGTTTAACTTTTAGTATTTTGTTGTTAGAATCATGTCAATCATGAAATGGCGCGCCAGGAGAAAAGATAAAAGTAAAAAAGTCAAAGACTCAAAGGTATGTGTAGTGCGAATTTTTGCACTAATTTTAGCACACACTGTTTAAATTGTGTACTCTTTTTAGCACTATCTGTTGCTATGCGCTGTAAACTGTCTCAGCGGAAAAACGTTTGGAAGCATTTTGTGGTATTTAATTTCGAGCTAAACAAACATCGTACTGCGTATTTTAAAGGTTGTAAAGGTTTAAAGGTGGTGATATAGCTTTTAACGAAAAGCCCATCTTAGAGCTACGGAGCGTTACCTGCCGTATAGGATCACACAGTGTTACCTGCCACCCGACTATGAACGCGCCCCGCCTTAACCCCAGCCAGATAGGCTGACACTCAATTTATCTACCCCGGAAAAATGGAAGGCTGAGTTGACCTAGGCGGCTGATTACATAACGAGATGGTTCACTTATCCGCAGGCAGTCACCCATCCAATTACTAACCTCGTTCAGCGTAGAGTAAATTCGTTGATCAGATGAAACGCGTTACCGCTACGCCACGCAACCAACCTCTGCGAAACACGCATAGGCCTATAAAACACACAGAGCCGTGATGTTGAAGTGTGTTAAAAGCGACAAAAAAATGAAATAAACTCAAATCGAACAAAACGATATAGAATATAAACTGAACTGAAATAAAAGCCGCGCTTAATCATCCGAGTTTATCGAACCAGACGATAGTTGAAAAGTTCCACTATGCGGCCGTCACTGCAAAGCTGTTTTATACCCTGTTTACACGATCAAACAAACATCGAACAATCATCGAGCAAACATCAAGCAAATGCATTCAAGATACACGTGCACGACGTGTGCTTTAATTGATCAGTGTTTGCTCAATGTTTGCTCGATGTCTACTCGATGTCTGCTCGATGTTTGCTCGATGTTTGCTTGATGATTGCTTGATCGTGCAAACAAGGTATTACTCGGAAATCAACAATGCGTAAAAAACCAAAAATGGTGCAAACGTTTCGCAAGACAAATTAACCGTTTTAAAAGTTTTTTTGGCACAAAGTTTGAAAGTCAGGCATACGGCACATGACCGATATTTTTTAGTTTTGCATAAAATCGCATCTTGTGTTCAAACCGTGCTAAATGTTTTGCAATTTAAAACAAATTTACTGTTTACAGATAATCACATCTTATTTTCTACGTTATATTAAAATGTTTACAATATTTTAAAATATTTTTGCAAACTTTTTGACGTAAAACATTTTCGACATTTTTCGACATGTGGTTAGGTCCCTGCAAAACATTTTTGCTTGTCCTGTTATACGTGTTAGCGAGACTTTAACTAAAAGAAGTAAAATGAACAATCTTTGTTTTTTTTGTTTGCATTTTTAGATGTTTTCATGTTTAAAACTGCACACGGTATAAACTTTGTGATGACATTTTAGTCCACTTGCTGTTCTGCTGTTGGCACTTGCTATGTCTGCAATCTACGCAAGAAAAAATCAGAATGGGTTATGTTATCAACCAAACTAAAACGAGATTCAAGAAAAGCGATGTAATGTTTTAATTCTGCTGTCGACTGTCTGTTGCAGAAAACTGGAAATACCGCAGTTAAAAAGCTAACTGTTGAGAAAGGGAAGAATGCAAAGAAGCAAGGCGTGACTAAAGTAGCAACAGCAACTGCAGCATCCGCAGCCGCATTTAAACCATTACCAACACCGCCGCCAGTTAGTAGCATCTTCCGCTGCTGTTGTGCTATAATCGAACGAATATTATACATTTGTAAAAGTCGGTTGTTTTGTCGGTTGATTATTGATGACAACGCTGTTTTACGCGCGACAGCAGAATGCAGCGCACGTTTTAGCTATGGCCTATAGGCGTCTGTTCGTCTGTTTGTCTGGCAGTCTCTCTCTCCGTCAGACACACCCTTAAGCCCTATTAAAACAGCGCAAGCTAAAATTACGAAATTTTTACTGTGGGCTAGTACAATGACTATAGTTTTTGTGACGAAGTTTTTTTGCCGCTGGGTGAAAGGTTTACTTTAAACGAGGGCGTGAAAGAGGGGTACACTCTAAAAAATTCTTATTTTACCGATATTGGCTCGTCTAGCGTAAAATAGTTGCAGATAGACACAGACATGCTGCTTATCATAACAAGCGCTGTGATGAGCTTTTTACAAATATAAACTTCAATGACTTTGAACGACCTTGAACCACCAAAGTAAGGGGCTTTAGTGAATTTTTCGCGATTTCCGGCTGCGACACACATTTTAAGGGTGAATTGCGCCGAAATGGCTAGAAATAAGCCACGACAACCTGCATATAAAGTTTTCAGCATTGAAAGTAGATTGTAGCAGCCTAACTCCCTAGCCCTTATGTTTAATAAAATCTGCGCAAGTGGGCGTCAAAAAAGAATACTCCTTCCTTAAAAGTGGTTATTTCACCGTTATTGGCTCATTTGGCGTGAAAACTGTTGCAGATAAGCACAGACACGTTGCTTATCATAACAAGCATTAGTGACAAGCTTTTTAGTGGTGTCAACATCGATGACTTTGAATGACCTTAAATTTCCAAAATGGAGGGTTTCAGTGTTTTGGCAATTTTTGGCGGACTTCAAGAGTGAATTACGACGAAATGGATGGAGATAGATGAAGACAACCTGCAACAGGAACTGCTAAGCCTGTCGTGCGTCTCATGAGCTTTGCTCAGATTACTTGAACCACGTTCCGCAAATTGCACATTACGTTGCTTCGTTTAATAGTAAAACTGGCCGACCATTTTCGCTTAAAATAAAGCTGTCAAAAACCCAAGTTAAAATCGGTTAGCTGCTCAACATGAATTGAGCATGCTAAGGCGCTACTTAATCTGATAATATCGCAATTAATGTTCACAAATACGCATTTGGTGTCATACATTAAACAATTGCATTCGTAGCAGTAACAGACCTCTACGATCTTTCTCATATCTTTATTTTCGTGCGATATGTGTTGAAACTGAAGCCTGGATCGAAGTCTAAATCGGTCGCTCCAGCGAATACCGCCGTTCAGAAATCCGGTCGTAATGTGAATGCATCAGCTCAAATGCAATCGGCTGTTCCGCGTTACTATGACAACCGCATCATCAACCCGGTATTTAAAGTGTATGAATAGACTTTTTAACATATACAATATATTGATTTTTAAAAATAATGAGCTTATCAGTAGTCGTTATTGATCTTTGACATGTTTTTCTAATTGTATGCTTTTTCTGGTTATTTTTTGGTGTCCTATTATTGCATCTTAAAAAGCTGTCGTATTTTGCATGACTTAAATTGATCGATTACTCATACTAGCATTTTACATATAATTCGAATATACTGTAAAATGTTAACTATTTTCGGCGAATTTTAAAATATTTGTAGTAAGGGCTTGCTATCTGACGTTGATAATGTGATAAACTGCGGAGTTTATGATACTAGAATATTGTATAGAGGCCGGCGGACAGACGGTACAGTGTTCGGCCAGTTACAGCCAATGTTGATATCAACCTACCTCGTCTAGCCAGGAACAGCGCACTGAAGCACGCTAGCAATTACAACATTAATGTCAACGCTTTACATCATCATCATCAGCAACAGCAGCAGCAGCAGCAGCAGGCTGAGATGAGGCGCAAGCTGGCGCAGTGGTATCAATGGAGACGTAGTTGCGGCGTCCTGTCTTCCATCTTCATCACAGAACATCTGCGTAGACCCAACTCAGACCGCCGTGGTTACACGTAAAGCAAAAAACGTTTTTTTATACTCAGCAACTGTTTTGAGTTTTATTTTACATGCAGAAACGTTTTACGCTAAAACTTTGAAAACTGTTATTTTGCAGCAAAACTGTGCTTCGCTTGAACGTTAAGAAAAGATAATCATACTTAAAATGAAACACAAACATTTGTGAAACATTTTTAAAAACGTTTTTGTGTGTTTTACACTTAATCACGGTCTCTGCTAATAGAATTATGTACTCAACCAAACAAGTACCGGTATCTTAGCAATTTTCCTAGAAGCCTGACGTAAAGGTTTATGAAAACTACACTGTGTCTCAAAAAAAACCTGACCCCTGCTACCTTTTGCAATAACTCCAACAGTCCTGGTTCAATAGCAATAGATTTTGACAAAAATAATCGTTAGAGAATCAGCACTTAATAGCATATGTTACTTTGCGAGAAATTTTAAGAACAGAGTACCAGCTGAGGTTTTCCTGTAGCACCAACAGTAGAGGCAACTTCACTGCAGTACTCCAACGAACCAACAACGTCAGTTACGAAATCGTTAAATGTTATAAATGTAAAAAACTTACCAGTTTAAAACTCAGTGTAAGGACGACGTGACGATATATCAGTCCACTAAAACAGCAAAAATCTTTTGATTAACTACATGGTGCTATAC
>Ga0209367_1007576_pt1 | contig 14932 bp, 6 predicted proteins | sample WorMetLIZISLAND2_FD_187412 | JGI IMG/M metagenome (GOLD analysis project Ga0209367, IMG submission 187412) | Marine gutless worms symbiont microbial communities from Max Planck institute for Marine Microbiology, Germany - Olavius geniculatus... ... | reverse complement strand
ACATTTGTGTTTAACACGGTAAGGTGATGACGCAAATTAGGTGAGGTGGAAAATGAGTGCACCTCGCATATATTTGGATCGTTTGCCATCTTTCTGCCAAAAATTATCAAAATCGGTGGAAATTTGATGCAGTTCTGACAAAAACAAATCTGCTTAGTTTTTTTGGGACGCGGTGTATGTTGGTTCGTATAAATCAAGTAAGTAATGGACGGTTGTGATATTTTGCATGCAAGATTGCATTAAGTATTCTAAACACCGATAGCAGTTTAATAATTATTTGGCAGTTTTAGCATAGTTGATTTGCCATTTAAAATCATTCACGACTTATCGTATCACCTTATGGTAGCAGCAGCAGCAGCAGCAGCAGTAGTATGTTATTGTGTTATTTTTGCAGAGGAATTCATTCAAAGATGCTCGTGTGTGTCTGTTTGTCTTTGACTGTCTTCACTACAATGGACAAACACTTCTTGACAAGTGCGTACATCTCTCTCTGTTTTGTTATATTTCTCTATGTATGCCTCTATGTTGATGGTTGCATCTCAGTGAGAATATTTGTTTGTTTTTTCATCGATTTTTTTGAATGGCTTGGTGGCTTGCCTTAGTGCTAACACGTTTGATCCGATTAACAAAGTTACTCTATGCTGGACCGGGTTAGTACTTTAATGGGTGACTGCCTTCAGGCAGGTAAACCATCTCGGTATGTAACCAGCCGCCTAGGTCAACTCAGCCTTCCATCCCTCCTGGGTAGGTAAATCGAGTACCGGCCTATCTGGCTGGGGTTAAGGCGGGGCACATTCATCTGTGTCAGGTGGCAGGTAACACTGTGTGATCCCATATGGCAGGTGATTCTTTGTAGCTCTGTGAGGGGTTTGCTTCTTAAGAGCTATACACCCGCCTTTACTTTCATTTTTAAGTGGCTAGGGCATTGGTTTCATGCTAGCATGCTGCAGATGGTTGGCCAGTTTCTGCTAAATGGTTTAGATCATTGCAACAGAAACAGGCTTTATGCCTGTTTCTGCTGCTCTGAAGTTTGACGTTAATTTTTAAATGCAACAAAAACCAATGCAAAACAATATATTTCTTTTGTTTTCGTGTTAATTTGTCTGCAGTCATTTTGTAACAGAGTTCCAGTTATGTTATGATTGTGAATTTTGACCTAATTACGTACACATCTTGCATGTTATCTACTTATGCTACGACTATTCATGGAAATCAGGATTTTTGAGTACCTTTTGGGCTGTGCCGGTTCAAACCACTTCACTGGCAGCAGTAACTGTAACCCCACTCTTAATAAATTATGTAAATTCATTAATAAAAAACCTTATTAACTGGATTGTTGTTGACGTTTCGGCAACTGCTGCTCGACTGTCTACCAGGTATCGCTGTGTTGGACAGTAAGTAATCATAGATGTGTGGGACCACGCCAAGGTGATCGACAGAGAAAGCAACAGAATGGACCAGTGGATCAAGGAAGAGATACACATCAGAAAAGAACAAGACAAGTCGATGAACCAAGACGAGGGGTCCTATCAACTTCAACACGTCTATGAATATTTACTGTGTGCCATAGCGACACCTGGTGGACAGAAGAAGGCAGCAGCAGTTGCTGAAACGTCAACAGTTATTCAATTTAAAAGGTTGTTTTTTGATGAATTTACCTAAGATTTTATCAACCTATGAGTCTATTCAAAGTAATTCCACCCTTTTGTGCTGCTAGTAATATGTGAATAAACGACTTGCTGGTTTTGTTGTAGGCCAATGAAAACTCGGCGTAGGATACTGGAAGAGAACATGACTGTTGTGAAGGACCACATCATGTTCTCGGAGATTAAGAACATCAAGGTCTGTCTGTCTGTCTGTCTTTTAAGGCGCGTTCAGACTGACATAACTGAACTGTACTGACCGGATCAGTGAGCAAGCAGTAATGCGTTGTTCAGTTCAGTTTTGTTGCTGTGTACGCATCTTGTAGCAGGTTGCAGGTTCGACTTCGAGCCGGTGCACTGCCAGGTAAGGACCTTGGGCAAGTTGTTCACAGACACGTACCTCAGTTCACCAAGCAGTATAACTTGGTACCAGGCAAAGGGCGGTGATGCCTCAAGGCTGGGAAGGTAACCATAGGTCTGGCGTCACACTGGCCATGCGTCACGGACTCAAGTGGTTTATCCACCTACGGGCTCAGTGGCCACAGAAAGGGAGATGGGCACCCCATCAATGCCCCATGCCTCTTCTGGGGTATGGCACCCTCGTTTACGTACTTTGCATCATAATAGGCTGCATTATACAGGGTGGTCCAAAAAAACGGCACATAGTTTATGGCACCATAATTTTGCAACCGTACGTCACAGAGTCATGCGGTTTTTAGCAGAATGTTCTGAAAGAAATTCTTTACATGACTAAAGTCAGTGTTTAAATACAGCAATTAAATATTCTTTGTTTTGCCGCTGGCAAGTGAACTATTGAAAAACAGAATTACCTTCAATGTACCTTGGTCCATAAAAAATTGCCACATGTCGCATGCCAAAAATTATTAAAATGGGCCAGTGTTCCATGGAGCTATTGGAAAAATAAAAGTGGCACGTTTTTATGGACCGCGGTATCGAGGGTAATACTGTTTTGCATAGTTCAGTTGCCAGCGGCAATGACAAAGAATATGACTCTATGATGTACGGTTGCAAAATTATGGTGTCATTAACTTTGTGCCGTTTTTTGGACCACCCTGTAGATCTTGCACATCTGTCTGTCTGTTTTTCATGTACCCACGATTTTCTGCCATAAGACATACCACCACCCAAGTCAGCCACACTGCATGCGTCTTCAGTCCATAGCTCATAAGCTACTACTCGTTTTCCATCTCATTGAGGGTAGGAGACTGAGTTGAGATGATTGTAGTAGCAAAATTGGCAGCTTCTGTAGCAGTTGCAGTTTTAGCAGTAGTCACTGGCGCTTTTTCACAGCTCTGTGACCATGGAGTCGGTGCTCATCTCTGTTTCAAGGCCCTGAGCCGGCAATGAGCTGCAACTCAATTATATAGGCAGTAGGCCAGACCTCTCCCATATATTATCATTATCTTCCCAGCGGTCTTGCCAGTACCAAATTATACTGCTTGGTGACAGAGGCACGTGTGTGAACAACCTGCCCAAGGTCGTTACCTGGCAGTGCCCCGGCTCGAAGTCAAACCTGCAACTTGCAGTGTACTAGCCGGGAGTAGAACCAGCTACCTCATGATTACTAGCCCGACATGCTACCGGTAAACTGCCAAGCCACACTCATGTACGGACTGCTAACTCTGGAACAAAAAGGAGTAGAAAAACCAGAATTGGTGTTAATGTTTCATATAGCAGGAGTAACCATTGTAAGAGGTCAAAGGTCATGGTCGAGGTTGTGCATTGCAATGTATAGTTAAACGGACGTCTACATATTATGTCAATGCTGGTGGCTTGGTGGCATAACGTAGGACATTGGACTTGTGGTCCAGAAGTCATGAGTTTGACTTATCGTCCGGACACTATCAGGTGGTTAATACTAGGATGGCTGACTCTGCGGACAGGTAAACCGTCTCGCTATATAACCAACACCAAGGTCAACTCAGCTTTTCATTTCTCAGGGTCCGGGTACTATTGCTACTACTTCTACTAAGATGATGCTGCATTAGCGACATGTTTGGGGTATTTAGTAAATTTGTCACCTATAGTAAGAGCGATTGTGATTGACACTGGCTTTTTCCGATTGTCGATATCTTGGTTCATTTTGAGGATACTTGTGTTTGAAATCTCAGGTTGTCAAAAGTCACACTGACATTTGCATGTCTTTTTTTGTGAGACCCCCAAATTTTTTGACATAAGTTTTGAAGTGCATCTATAGTCAATGGTCTTGCAAATTTTTACGCTAAAAAATTAAACAGTAAACATGCATTTATTAGTATCGCTGCCAAATGGCGATGAGAGATGGAAAAAAAAGAAGAAGAAAAAAATGACAACAAGCGGAAACACAGCAGCCTGCCATTGAAGCTGTTGCATGCCGGATGGCCTCAATAACGTTAATCACGCCCATAAATATTGACTGATCACACCGAAAAAGTCTCAAAGTAATGCATTCACGTACACTTTGAGTTTATGTTCAGTCAACTTCAGCGTTAACTGGTCCAGAGTTCTACGTGTATCTGCTGGAAATCTTCTCTGAGCGACTTTGATATAAATGAGTGTCTGAGCCAGTGACGTCACTGAGTGATGTAGCTTCAACTGACACTGAGTCATCAGATACAGGGACAGAGTCACCTGATTGATGCCGTTACCAAATTGATTCTCACAGCACTCTGAATCGACAACCAGTGTCAGTGCAATCAGTGAGACAATGTCATCATCCATCAACTGAATGAAATCTGGATATGTTGGAACAAGGGGCATGTTATTAGCATTCAACAGCGTGTGAACGTTCTGTGTAGACAACTGTAAACACTGCTGATAGTCACCACATTTGTATGCGTACAGAGCTTCAAAGTCTGTTGTGACAATTGTGGCTACAAAACCAAAATCACCCGCCACCAGCTGACGATATGTTGTCAAATGTTCAACTGCAGACTTCTGCAGTAACTTAACTATTTCTGATGTATTGCATTTCTTTGCATTCATCACTGAGCGTTCAAAGTTTAGCCAAACAGATTTGCGTCGAAGTGTTAACAATCGACTTACTGATAGAAACAGGAGCACATCAGTTATAAACAGCTGTGGACTATCATTAATGCAAACTTTGTACCGTTTGAATTTGTCGCTTGATGGCATTTGTCTAAACTGACAACTATTTGCGACTGTCAAATATTTGATGTGCAAATAATATGCAAATGATACTGTGGTAAAGATGGAGAGAAGTTGTGGTTGTCGTTGTTGTTTTAATGCAGCAGTTCGTATGCTTTGGTACAACTCTGCTAAGCCTAACATGTTGTCAGCGTCAGTGTCGAACTTGGGTAACATTTCACCTTGTACAACATGCGAACTGCAATGTGAGTGACTTTTTGACCTTGTCACCAGTGTGCAATGATCTATCACCTTCTGGTATTGTCCTGTAGTGTAGTACAAAACTGCCAGGTAGATATTCGCCAGGCAGTAGATGGAGTCGCTGTCAGAGTCTTTACATCTCAACGCTCTGTACAGATACGCCTTGGACAGTTCAATCTCTATAAGCGACGTGGTGCTGAGTGATTTATTTGCCACGACTTTCATCAACTTGGCAGCTATGTTCAGTGACAACACACTGGTGGAATGATAGGAGTTACGTCTAATGTCGGCAAACTGCAGTCCACATACTGTCGCTAAGATATCCATCAACTCGTCGTTGAAACCATGCCTTAGTAATCTGGATGCAACCTGTAGAAGTGCTAATGCTCTAAAGTAAACAGATAGATGTGAGTCGATCTTTGTCCATTGAGCCATCCAACAAACACATGTTCGTGCAGTCAGAGGGCAGTCGTACACAAGCCATGGGATGTGAAACTCTCCAGCATTAAATGCTATCCACAAGTCTAAGAGTGATTCGTTCCGTCTCCAAGCAACTAGCGCTGAAACTGCATTCTGTAGTTTTACACTTGTCGTGACGTCCCGAAATAAACGTGAAATGTTTTGTGAACAGTCATTGAGCTGTAAACATGGTCGTATGTAATTGTGTGCAAACCACATTGATAACCATGTCTCATTTATTGCCATCAATTGATCTGTGACATTTGTCAGGTTGAATGACTTGTCAATTAAATTGCAGTTGTTAATGAAGTAATGTTGGTACCATCCATAAGTCAGCCATTCAGCTAAAACATGCAATAGTTGGACACAAGTTCTTACTAAGTTAACATTACCAGTCCACCAACTTTTTGATTTCAGTTCACAAGCCCATAGCATCAGAGTTTTGATGTGATAGTTGCTCAGTGTGCCAGCTTCAGTGTTGTCAACACACTCAGTCAGTCGCTCAGTTTTTACGAAATATCGTAACATATGATAGATAATCTGCTGCACTGGCAAACAGCTATTTAATAGTACAATTTCTGCTCGTGAGAATGACAGTCTGTGCTGTAACTTGCCCATCCATTCGTATTGTCTACACTGATGATGTGCCACATGAACCACATCACATCCGTTGCGGACAACACGCTCAAGAATTGCTGAATCTGGCCAGTTGTAGTTTCTGTGTCGTGTTGGCCAATCAGCCGCTTGTGATGGCCACATCAGACAACGCACTCCGTCAAGTGATAACACTGTCGACTCACCTAGTGGGCGAAGAACTGCTGCTGGTCCATGAATTTCTGCTTTACCATGGAGTAGTTGATTTGACTGATTTGATAGATACTTTTCTCTGTCGTACTCTACGACGTTGTAGTTGTCATCATCACTGCATTGTGTCAGTAAGTAACGTAACTCCAAGTACACGTAGCCAGGTAAGTGACTGTCAATGATCTCATATACCTTGACATAATTGTGAAACTCAGCTGGTAACTGTGTTGGCGGTGGATGTCCTCGTGGTATTGCCAGCTGAGTGTTGAAGTGATACATCACGTCAATATCACCGACATGTGGTAAGATAGGTGCAATGTAGAACTCAGCAACACTTCCTGTTGTCAATGGAATGACGTCTACTTGAGTGAGATTGACGTCAGTGTCTACTTTTTTCTTTGCAAATGCAGTCGCAAATGCGCCGCAGGAAAATGCAGCCACTACAGCATGTCTACTTCTTGACAGTGGACACAGTCGACAAGTGCTTAGCAGAAATGCTGTAACTATGTCATCTAAACTGAGTTTATGCAACATTATCTCAACTGCCAACGACCTACCATAACAGTAATATTAATAATAATAGCAACAAAAATGATACATCGTTGCCATTACTTAGTCGACACCAAAATTCCCTTAGTTTCTCTGGCACTTTCACTTTCGATTTCTCTCTCGGAAGTGCACAGTAAGTAATCAATATCAACCAGCCTTAGCTTGTTGTTATCGATAGTTGTATGTTTTGTGGTGAATATTTTGTTACTTTATCTGTCCCATTTCTGTAGCATGACAGGGGACAGATTGTAAAACCACCTGTGTCTGTCTCTCCGTGTGTTTGTGTGTGCTACACTGAACATTTTAATGCAATTTTAATGAATTTCTGCAGAGTAGCTAGAAGCACGAAAAGCAAGATCTAGTTTGTTTGCCATGTTTTGGGGTGAAAATGTGATGACCCCTTTCCCATATTTTGCCATAATTGTTACCCGCTGAATTAAGGCCGTAATGCATTTTCAGTGGGAAAGCCCAAGCACGTTGAAGTACCACAGCCCCTAGTGGTGGTAAGTAGCTCAAAAGACAAAGCCAAAAAATAGTGCAACTCTCTAATTTGGCCTCTATCGCTCAAAATGGAGATCACTGTCTTTTCTGCGGAAATGTGTAGCTGAATATTTGGCATGCAATTGGCCTATACAGTACCAACGATTAAGACAGATTGAGGAGTGCGTGGTTTCGATGTATCGCAGTGCAGTTGTATGGGCAACAAGCATTAAGTAGGCTTACGCTGTGGACCATAAAACATGCCATTTTATTTTTTGAATAGAATAGCTCTGTGAAACTTTGGCCGATTTTAATAATTATAAATGTACAAAACGTCACTTTATAGGCCTACGCTTGTTAATGGTGACACGCAATGAGTGACACTTTGAAAACAGCAAAAATCATTAAAAGATGATGTCGCTCACCATCACATCTCCTAACTGTCAATGTGCTGTTGAATAATATCACCTTTTTATATTGACACGTTTGTTTACTGATAATGCACAGCTACAGCGCATTATGATACTTTGTGGCATCACAAATGTTATTTTTTATGTTTAGTATTTTTCTTCAATGCTTTGAAGTGCATTTACCCTGTGAAAGTTCTGCTAGTGGCAATTCCTTTAAGTTCACTTTCAGGGGTTAGTCTAAGCCTAATCGGAATGCCCGAATGCAGACTTTTTGAACAAAAACTGACTCGCTGTGCCTTTGGTTGTTTTCCAGTAACAATTTTGGTAGTCTTTTGTTGGTGTTATATTGTGATTGTGGCCTGGCATGTAAAATGATACACATGAGTTTTTATTTTATTATTTTTCAACTCTCCGACCTGCAATAGCAGTTAGAATTTGTTGATTTTATTATTTATTTATTTATTTGTCATAGAACAAAGATGATTTGACGACCCTGATGATGAAAGTGTTTTCTGATGGACTGGAAGGACTTGTACTCAAGGACACCAATGTGAGTTAGATTGATTTCATAATTCTATCTTACATTCTTATTTTGTGTTTTTCATAGTAGGCTCTTGCCCATCTGGCAGTGTCGTGGCTTAAATAAGTAGGCGGGACCGGAAGCTGCAGTTTTCTGACAGTCACTGCAAATTTCCAATTGCAGACAGAATTTCGACAGACAACTGCAAATTTTCGACAGAGGAGATTATGGCTGCTCAAAATCCTAATTTTTGTCTTCGGTTGGTGGCACGGCATAGCAGTAACGCGTTTCATTCGATCAAGGAAGTTACTCTATGCCGGGCCCTGTTAGTGCCTTGGATTGGTGATTGGTGAGAGGTAAACCATCTTTGTATGTAACCAGCTGCCTAGGTCAACTCAGCCTTCCATCCCTCCAGGGTAGGTAAATTGAGTACCAGTTTGTCTGGCTTTGGTTAAGGCAGGGCGCGTTCACCCTGTGTTGGCTGGCAGGTAACACTGTATATGGCAGGTGACACTTCGTAACTCTGAGATAGGCTTCCCATAAGGAGCTATATAACCATCTCCACTTTCACCTTTAAATTTTTCCAGTGTGGGGTGTTTTTCTCCCAAGTTTGGCATTTTTGGACCAAACTTTTTTTTAAAAAACAAGATGACTTGAAATTCAACAATTTTGTGACAGACAAAAATTTTGGGTGGGCAATTGCTTCCTCTGCTCTCTCCCCTTGTGTGACATCAATGGTATGGTGGCATCAGAGATCTATCTTTAGATCACTGGACAAAACCAAGCATCACAGTGCGGCACAGTGGTTGACACTGCTGTTCTAGTAGCCGTAGTAGTAGCTGTTGTTGTTGTTGTTGTTGTTTAGAGCATTTATGAGCCTGGGAAGCGTCATTGGCTGAAAATCAAGAAGGACTACCTAGCAGATGGCACAATGGCTGACACTGCTGATCTGGTGGTGCTTGGTGCTTACTTCGGCACTGGCAGCAAAGGTTTGTAGTCATTGTTGTAGTTGTTTTAGTAGCAGCAGTAACTGTTGTTGTTGTTGTGTTTGGTGCTTTCACAACCAAAACTTGGCTTAAAATTTAGCGTATTAGCTGCAATAACTTTGGGGCCAGTGAGAGTAACCTTGCAATACTTTGCACGTGATGTGCCACGAGGTGGGTGTGATGATGCGGGCATGGCTTTTGTGGGTCTGCCCTGTTAAAATTTGGGAGGGCAAAAAACGTAAAAAGTTGTCACAATTTTCGTAAACTTTGGACTTTGATAGCAAGTATCTTCGAATGGAGATATCGACAAGCGGAAGATGGCATTATCAACTATAATCACTCCCACGTTTTGCAAAAAGTTGGTGAAATTTGTACATTAAACAGACATTACACAGCTAATGCTGTTAATACACTCTTAAATCGACATTGTTTGTCCTATGTATAATAATGCAGTTGTGTTCATGTCACATGACGTTGCTAAGCGCGGAGTTTCAATGCAATAAATGTCTCTACGATTTGACTTATGGTACCACCCGTCCTCACATTGGTTTCCGCCTCAAATCCGAAGTTGAATTTAACTATTGAAATTTTATTTGTCCAAATTTTTGCAGGATTAATTGCATGGTTAATCATTAATGTTCTCAAATTTAGCAGTGTTATGTATTATTAATGTATTTTATCGTCAGGTGGCAAGATGTCGATATTTCTGATGGGTGTTTATGACCCGAGTACATTTCGCTGGTGCACTGTGACGAAGTGTGGCAATGGACTCGATGATAAAATAATCAATAAACTCCAGCGCGAACTCGACGTCAGGAAAATCAGCCGGGTATCAACTAGTAGTAATTGTCATTGGGTTGTTAGTGTCAGACTCCACTACTCATACATTTTGCCAGCATGTTAGCGAAATGTTAGGAACATCACCAATGGACGAGACGCCAACAATTCCACAACGTGCTGCCAACAGTTTCACCACCAACGGACAAACTTGTGTCACATTTCAACAACATGTTGAGATGTTTAGATGACAACATGTTGTCAACAATGTCCGTGTAGTGGAGTTTGACACCAACAGTGGTTTACAACATTGAACCCTATGCTTTGCAGGAAGCCAAGAAACTGGTCTGGCGACAAATGTGTGATATATTTGGGCCGAAGTCTGCTCTATATTTGTTGCGTTTTTTGAGGTAGCCATGCACTCAGATGGACTGAAGTTTTTTTTCATCATAGCTATAGAATAGCGCGTTACTTAATGTGACACATAACATGTCAAAAATTTGTTCATTTTTTTGTTCGCCATTTTAGCCAGTATGACTCACGTTGACAAACTGTTGTACAACATCTACAACTTGCGGGTGTTTCGTCCATTGGTGGTGTTGTTCGCCAACAACGGACGAGGTGCCAATCATTCTAAAACATTGCCAACAGTGTTCATGTAGTGGAGTTTTGCTATGATGCCTGCATTTATGGCTATAAGTCAGGGTTACAGTTGCGCATTTGTAGATGTCTGCATAATACGTTTACACTGGGTTGATATAATATATTCTTTTGGTCATTTTTTGTAAGCCGAGGAGATTGTGTTTTGATTGCAGGACCCGGCCCAGGTTCCTACATGGCTCAATGTCACCAAGACTCTGATCCCGGACTTTGTTGTCGCTAACCCCAAGGTAACCTACTCTCAATGTTGTACTCTGTAACTTGGATCGTAGTTTAGTTAAGACACGCATGCATAGTAACGGGCGGCCTTATCTTTTTTTTTATTTTCCACTTTTTCTCCGAAACCAGATGGTCAAGACTAAAATTGGGGGAAGGATGACCCTCACCTGGAAGGAATTGAGTCCGAATTTCAGCGAGATCTGCTGAGGTGTTCTGGAGGAAGGGGTATTTTAGAACATTTCTAATTGACGGCTTGACGAATCAGCAGCCTGGGATCAAGACAATCAGACTTCAGGTGCCAGGTTGCCTTACATTGGGCTTTGCCCCAGATTTTTAGTTTTATTTTGAGTTTGTGAAATATTGTATCACGGACCTGAAATGTAACTGGTTCTCGTATTCGTCACCCGCTGTCTTCCAATGGACAGCATTATCACATTGATGTCTGTCTGGAGGATAACAGGGAAGATTATTAGAACTACCATTGATTGTTAATTACATATGCATGCGTATAATGGAATTCTTACAATTTTAGGCTTAGCGTTTTTTTTGTTTTGTGTTTCTGTAAAGGTTAAACTTTCTGTTTCTTAATTGTAGAGGTTAAACTTACTGTTTTGTTATTATGTGTTTGTGTGCATTCTGCCTGTAGAGGACGTTTCTGAAATGACCTATACTGTGTCGGGCGGGACGTTAAACCTTACATACGTTCACACACTTCTTGTATTTGTTGTTCTGCTTCATCTTAAGTCACAGTTTAATTCAACTTTAATTAAGTTTATGTTGGAAAACTTTGTCTTTTCTAGCCGCAGTGTTCTGTTTCACATGTGCAGAAATTTAGTTTGACTTTGCTTAAATACAAATTTGTTAACATTTTGTCGAATCTATTCTCATATTTCCATTTGTTACATTTGCAATTTTTCAGCAAATTCAAATCAAACTTTTATTTGTTATGGATAGAATTTAAATTTGTAATATTTGCGGGGGATTTTCACATACGCAAATCTGTCTTAATTAATCTGCTGAATATTTATCCAGAATTGCATATCTTTTTTCAGATCTGTGCTTGAAAAAAACTTTTTTGCTTTAGTTTATTACTTTTAGTATTGTCACATATGCCTTATTGTGCCTTTGTTTATTAGTTATCACATTTGAATAATTTGTTTGTCACATTTTTATAACTATTATTAGTAAGCTTAGTTTTGCTGAAAGGAAATCTATTTCGTTGTTGTATTTCAGAAATCCCAAGTCTGGGAAATAACTGGCGCCGAGTTCAGCAGGTCCAATGTTCACACAGCCGGTGGAATTTCCATTCGATTTCCCCGCTTGTCGAGAATAAGAGACGACAAATCAGTGAAGCAGGCAACGGATTTGCCACAGTTGCTGGTTTGCATTCTGAAATATTCTGTTAAGTTGTTTTGGCAGTTTTATGATTTTTTTTTCAGATGAATTAGTTGCATAAGTCAACAGTTTGCATGGTGTGGGCTAATGGACCAAGGCCACAGTCAATAATATACGAATAGTGACTGGGGAAGAGGTCATTATTGGAAATTGTTTCCCTGAAGTTGAGGAAATGTTGCCAAGGTCAAAGACTGAGGGCAACATTTTACCAAGTTTGGGAAAAAAATTTCCATGAATGATCTCAGCGGCAGTGAATATTTGTATGTCGTCACTGCAGTTAATTATTTTCTTCTGGATAACGTTTGCAGACACTTGTCTAAAAAATTAGGTATTATGCAACAGAATCTGGGTTTTTAGCTCCAAGCAAGGCTGTGGACTGCAGATTTCAAGGCCAACAAGAAATATTAATAGATTGTGACCAATCTAATGTACTCCTCGCGCGCAATATTTTCTCCTGTATTCTTCTAAGTGCTTTTTCGTTCCTTTCAACTTGTATTAGAGACCCGTCGTCTATTTGAGACCGGTCTAATATTATACTAATAGTGACTGGCGTTGAGGTTGTTGTTGGAAATTGTCTCCCCGTCTATCTGGCACTGTTATAAAAAATATGACACCTCAAAGATAATGGGGTCATGACCTTGACCCTTTGGGGTCACGTGACGTCATCAGTCACGTGACCATTCGACTCGCGGTGGTCGACTTCCTATGGGTGGTCCATAGTGACCATGCGTCTATCTAGCATCGTTATGGAGATATGGCCGTTTGAAGTTCGTCCAGGAAGGCTCTTCCAGGAACAGAGGTCGGTCGTCGATTGGTCACTCGGTCCTCAATATTACGCTGATCTCATATACTCCTCTTCGCTACGTTAGGAACGTAGCATGCAAGGAGTAAAAATTGTGATCTTAATGTCATGGCTTAACGTCTTTGGCTGTATGACTTTTTGTTGCAACCACTCAACCACTGTATCCATGGTCTTGCAGTGTAGACTCGTGTCTGGCTGAGGAAATGGATGTCACTGCTACCATGTGGGGCTTATGGCTTATGACAGGAATGAAGCCCTCGAAGTTGTGCCTGTGTCGCAGGACCATGACAGTAGTGTTAGAACGGCAGCGAACCAATTTCTTATTACTTAAATTTTATTCGATCGTCAAATAACTGCAAGTTAATGTTTCACAGAATTTTGTATATTTACGTATGTGTGTTCATTTTTTTAACGCGCATTAACTTGTAAACGCTTTGACGCATTAATTTGACAGCTCTAGTTAAAAGCTAAAGGTTAAAGGTGGTGATATAGCCCTTAATGGGATGCCCGTCTCAGAGCTACGGAGCGTCACCTGCCATATGGGATCACACAGTGTTACCTGCCACCCGACGCAGGTAAACGTGACCCGCCTTAACCCCAGCCAGATAGGCTGGTACTTGATTTACCTACCCCAGAGGGATGGAAGGCTGAGTTGACCTAGGTGGCTGGTTACACACCGAGATGGTTTATCTGCCCGTAGGCAGTCACTCATCACAGTATTAACCGGGTCTAGCATACAGTAACTTAACTGATTGGATCAAATGCATTACCACGTAACCACTACACCACGCAAACGTGTTGTGTACAGAAACTGTTTGCGGGTTCGAGTCGTCGGTCGGACATCCCGGAGCTGCTTCAGAAGAAACATCGCAGGCTGCAGGAACGGGCTGGTGGAGACGATGATGATGATGAAGATGACGATGAGGATCAGGATACGGAGGATGAGGTGATTGTTTAAAATTGGGTCAATCTTTGAAACGTAGGTGAAGCCGAGAAGTTGAACAGGGTGACCATTTGTCCAGAAAAACTAGAAATGTCACTGCGGAATTTTGCTGCAGATGTCGGATATATAAACGTTTGTCGTGAAAATTTGCCCCCAATTTTTTTAAATTGTGTAGCAAGATAATGTAGCAACATAATGGATGTGGTGTGCATGCCACTGAGTAAAGAGTCACTTTACCTTCAGTGTACATTAATAAATCGATAAGTCAGAACTGTGTATCATTTAAATTTAAAAATTTTTGGCCTGCCCTGTATGTTATGTTTTAGGGTTAGGTTACCATAGTTGAGTACCAGTTAAAATGGTCCGGGGTGCTGTGAATCATCAGGGAATTGTTTTTGGACAGTGGTTACCATGGTTGATATTATAAGTCAAATATGAGCCGAATTGGGTCAGCTGGGTTGGGGATGGACTTGCTAATGTTGTTTAAATTGGGTCAGTTTTCGAAACCTATATGTAGCCCAAGGTGACGTTAATTGGGTCAAGCTGATGATGTAGGTCATATTTGAAATGAATTGGGTTCATTTTTTACGCGCGACAGCAGAATGCTTCGCACGTCTTTGCGACGTCTGGGCGTCTGTCTGTCTGTCTGTCTGTTTGTCCGTCCGTCCGTTCGTCTGCCTGTCACACTCGTGATCTGTATCAAAACGGTGCAAGCTAGGATCACGAAATCTTCACTGTGGGCTGCCCCAGGGTCTCTAGTTTATCGTGACAAAAATTTGTGCCACAGGGTGCAGGGGTTCCCCTCGAACGAGGGCGTCGAAGAGGGGTACCCCCCTAAAAAAGACGTCATTTTGCCGTTATTGGCTCGAATAATGTGAAAACGGTTGCAGATAGGTACATACATGCTGCTTATTATAACAAGCACTGGTGACAGGCT
>Ga0209367_1007575_pt1 | contig 14933 bp, 8 predicted proteins | sample WorMetLIZISLAND2_FD_187412 | JGI IMG/M metagenome (GOLD analysis project Ga0209367, IMG submission 187412) | Marine gutless worms symbiont microbial communities from Max Planck institute for Marine Microbiology, Germany - Olavius geniculatus... ... | reverse complement strand
ACCATTAATAATGTTGATTTCTCTGATTTTCTCAAGGTTTTTTGATTTTAATTTTATTATTCAGTACTGGTCGTTCATATTTGCTCTGTCTTATTATACCGTGCTACTTTTTGTTATATGGGCAGTTGTAAGTGCCGTTGCAGCCTTTCTGACCCTTGGAACACATGTTTTATTGTTCTGTTCTGTATTTTCTTACATTGTCCTGTGTTTCCAAAATAAACTGATGATGAACTGATGATGATTACGAAATAATGCAGCAAGCTTATTGCTTCCTCGGTGCTCACCTTTGCTATCCGCCGCGCCATTTTTTGCACTCACCAAAAAGGTTTTCCTCATTCTTGCAAAGGGGTAGCTTTGGCCAAACATAAAAAAAGTGTGCTGAAGTCTTTATCATGGAAATGCGCCTCAAAGCTACGGAGAGTCATCTGACATTACAAAATTACGTATCGTTAACTGCCACCCGACACAGGTAAACACACTTCGTCTCAACCCCATCCAAGCAGATAGCTCAGTGCTCTATTTACCTACCCCAAAAGTTTGGCAGGCTGAGGTGACCTTGGTGTCGAGATTATATTCCTCGGAAGATTTACTTGTCCGGGGACAGGCACCCATCCAGATAGTAGCCACTTGGTAGCGACCACACCGGAAGTTGAAATCACGACCTCTTTTGTAGACTGCTGACTATAGCGTTGCTTTATCCAGAGAATCGCGTGGACATTCCTCGTTAATGATAATAATTATTATGAGGGAGGCTAAACTAACGAGTTGATTAGACCTACGTGACATTTTGACGACTTAAAATTTGTCCGAATCATAACAGTTAAATTTCTTTCAATTGTTAAATTATTTAACAATTAATCTCCTAATCAATCGTCAATTTCCGCATCCAGACCTAACAAAAAGCGCAGCGCGTGGGAGGATTTACATCAACTGATCACGGTTGGTGACATAATTTATTGTTACCCGCGGAGCAAGAAAGAAAGAATTAATACCGACGCTGCGACACAATGGACGTGAAAATATCGCCCCGGGCACTATACGCCACATGTCGCCACTGCGCATGTGTACTCGCAATAATTATACTTCCGCCCGGCGCAGCTCTAGCGGATAAACGTCGCCCGCTGAGTGATATCGAATTATCAGCCCATCACTTAAAGTTATATTCGTGGAAACTGGTACAATTAATCGTCAGTGAGCAGTCGCAAAGGAGCAGCCAATTTAGTGATGGGCAGTATGGAAATTTGATATCTAAATACCGTGCGCATTCTATACTATGTCCACTCTACGACGTAAAGGCGCGTACAGAGCGACGTAACTGATCTGAACTGAACTGAACTGAACTTACACGGTTTAGTTTTTGACAAACTGGCCAATGAGCAAGCAGTAATGCATTACAATAGGCCTAAACAACGTCTAACGGCGGCGGTGGCCTACGTGACCAGGGCCGTAGCAGCCGGTCCCGCAATTGCCGGACCAATGTTTGGAAGTATATATATTTTTTCCCGAACTATACTTGACAGAAGCAAAATATTGGTGCCAATTTTATGAGTATTTGACTTTATAAGTAGTGCAAATTAGTCTTCAGCTTCAGGTCGCTTCGTCCCGGACTCCCAATCAGGGTTCTTCCTCTAGCCCTTACTAGGGGCACAATCTCCACACCCATCGTGGTTCGCTGTCCCGTGCTCGCCATAAATGCCACGACGGCGCATCGAGCGAATTAAACACACCCGATCAGCAAAGCTAAAAACAAGAAGGTCAGTGCTAGCGGTAGATCGGCGATCTCGCAATAGAGAGCAGAAAATTACTAGCGGTAGATCGCCATTTACCTAATTACATTTATCTCGTTCAGGGGCGGCGCCACGGTTTTAAAGGTGGGAGGGACAATTTCGCGAGCGGAGCGAGCGAAAAAAATTTTTTGACTCCCCCACCTTAAGACTACCTGGGGGGGTACAAAATGATTATGGTATGATTATGGTAATTACCGTATGATACGGTCGGCTATTTTAGCGACAGCTGTGCTTTTTGTTAACTTTACGTCATTAAAGAAAAAACAACAGTGAAGTGACATGTACACATCAAGTTACCCAATATATTTTTTCACAGAGTTAGGATTTTCATACAAAAACGTCTACAATGTATTTGTGATGCTAAATATGTACAGTCCGTCAATGAAAGTGGCTGAATTGAATCTCTCCTGCAGCACCGAATTTCGCCACAAAGGTTGCAAGTAGCGAGATTTTCATAGGTTTCAGCAGTAATCAGTGCAAAAAAACGGGTACCAATTACCCGGATTTGGAACCGGGTAATGAATTTTGGAATCGGGTTCAGGTACCCGGTTCCTGGTACAAATCACCACTGTACAGGATCTGTCTCAAAAAGACAGAGAAATAAAGACTTTAAAATTGGTGTGAACATTCCCAAGGTTGAAGTAACCGGAGTGCCAATTTATGGTTCAGAAACTTATGGTTGGAAAATGATCAGCACAGCCCAAAATGAGAACGGCCCACATGAATGTCGAAAACGTCCCATGTTGTCAACAGCCCCTGTTTGTCTGTTTCATATTACTAATACGACCCCACGTACGTTAAGTTCAGCTTCAAAGTGGCCATCAGAATGTCACAGAAATACGTGCGTACATTGTCCAATGTCCATGTCCATACTGTACAAGGCAGAGGGTAAAACTGCCATTTGTTGAATAGCTGTGTGTAATAGGCATTTCCAGTCCTTGTAGCGGTAGACCGAAGGGTGCGTCGACCTGGCACGTCAGCAAGACGGGTGCTCATCGGGTTCTCCAGCAGTGCAAAATTCAAGATCTTCCTAGACTGTATGACAAGTAGCAAACTGTACAGGAATAGGAAGCAGAATGTCCAAGTGCTGAAGCCGAATGTGAATTGCGTAACTTTAGCGGCCGGCTGTAGTACCCCGCAGGTGTACAACGTAAATTGGGTTGTACCCCTGCGTGGTACATCCTGCAAAAGTGGTGGGGACATGTCCCTCCCAGCTCCTATGGTGGCGCCGCCCTTGATCTCGTTGTTAATGTAAGAATGCAGTCACATTTCTTCTTCACTGCATTGCTAAGATTGTGGTTAGAACTGAAATGTTATCAATTACCAAGCTTTAAATAAAATTTATTCAAAAGCACTATAGTTCTAAGTCCGTGTTACAAAAAAAAACAGCTTTGGCTCGAAATGGACTCTGATATAATACTGAATAAGCCTGATTTAAAGACGTGACAGTGTCGTGACATGGTTTGTAGACCTTCTACGTCTTCCAGGCATATAAATTCTACCATCTTCCCAATAATGTATCTACCCGATCTACCTCTAGCAATTTTCCAGTGCTAACAGCAAAACCGCCGACCTACCGCTAAAACCACTGAAACAAGACACAAGAAGGACATGAAAGTGTTCAGGAGAACACGCTTGATTTCATTCTGACAAGCTTACGCCAGATAAATAGTAAATAGCTAGCTAAGCACTGGTGTCGTCGAATATTTATAATACGTCTAAGATAAAATTCAAAATTACAAAATGTAAGAATGTTTTCCAGTATCTAGTTAAAATGTACATGTAGGCATAATGAAAACAACAAAAGGGGCATTATACATGCAGTTTAAACTGTATCTTTTATTTAATAAAATTTGGTTACTGGAAGTGGCGCCATCTAGCGAAAACCACGTCACTGTTTCTGCGTCTTACCGAAGCGAAACGTACAGCAACGCGCAGTCGCGTATCATCGTATTCTCGTTGACCTATTCCCTGAAAATCTTTTGCAAACTACTTTCTTGCAGTGTTAACATTTCTTTCTTACTCAAAAGTAGTTATTTTAAAATTCTGCTGTTAGAAGCGTTTTCCCAGCTATAGGCATAATTGTACCTGACCAGGACAGCATGATAGCAGCCGGTTCGGCAAGTCTGGCAGCTGCCGGACCAATTATGTTCGAGCATATAACATAGTCTACATTTTTCCCAACTATATTGACCCATGCCGAATACTGGTGCCATTTTGTGATAATGTGTCTTCATGGAGCAAAATAGTTTTCAGCTTCAGGTGAGTTTAGCCTCCTTCGTTCCCACCAAGGTCTGCCCCTTGACCCTACTGGGGGGACACAGGCCGCAGCCCAGAATTCCGATAAAAATTGATAAATGACATAAATGCCGGACCAATCCAAGCGACACTGCTACGGGTGGTGAAGGTCTCGTATGCGTCAACCAATGACCCTGCCTCAGTTAGTCAAAAACTAAACCGTGTTAGTTTAGTTCAGTCCAGTTACGTCGCTCTGTACGCGCCTTAAAGGAGTGTTCGAAGCGACAAAAATAAGATGACCTGAAACGAAATATTAATACAGTTCTGCTGTTTAGTTCAGTTCATTTCAGTTTAGTCTTAGATTATTTTTTTCGCTCTGTACGCGCCTTAATGGCTATTTTTTTGTCTCTCCTCCATTACTGAGAAAATGATGGCGAGGCTCCTATTAGAAAACCACTTGACTTTCCATCGCTTCCTAAAAACGTATGTTTCATATGTCCGTGTCTTCCTATACTTAGCTGCAGCCCTATTGTTTTTGTGTAAAATAACTGCCCGTGAAACATACCGCTATTAGGTCTATAATGTACGAAAATGTAGGGTGCCCCATTAAAGAGCATGCTACCCCGTTTTGTAACTTCAGCCTTATCAAATATTGAGCAATTTACTTTCTAAATTTAAAAAAAAACCCTTCCTCTATTTTCACTGGGCGCAAGCTGCCCCCACCAGGTATAAGGACAGAAGCCGGTCCTGGCTGCAAAGCTCAGTCTTGTTGAACAAATCGCGGTGACGCACTCAGTTGTAATCTGACGACACTCGCCTAGTACATCGAGCACCGTATATACCGCAGGTATATTTATACATGCGAGATAGGGACGAACTGAAACTCGGTGCGCGACAGGAAAACTTCATTTTGCCGGTGTGCACCATTCGGCCTATACGTTCTGGACAAAACCATCATTAACCGGCTCTATATCGAATTGTTTAGTTCAGTTCCATCCACGAATGCATCCACGAGTGTTTTATGTTACAGCAGCGCGCGTGACCGCCCATGTCCAGGCACTGTAGTTTTAAACTTTTAATAGGGTGTTTACACGATCCAGCAAACGTCCAGCATTAGCGTGTGTATTATGAATACATTTACTGGAAGTTTGACGGGCGTCTGCTGGATCGTGTGAGCACCCCATAACGCACGCGCAGTCGCCTCGCGAAGATTTGGTGGCGAGGGAGGGCTCTATACCACGACAAAATAGTTTAAAGGTGGGTGACATTGACATAGCAAAATATTGTGAAATTCGTAGCCTCGTGCAATAAGCAGTGACTGACATACTTGCGAAGGTAATGTCACATAATATGCAGAAATTGTTATGTTGTCTTTGAGCTGACTAAACAATCAGAAATCGTCGAATGTTTGAGCTTAATGGGGCTCCGAAGTGACCTAAAATATTACACAATTAGAAGTCGAGGGCAACGTACCCTAGTGCCTTATGGCTGGCGACGCTAAGGCGCATTCTACATCTCGGTATATAACCAACCACCGAAGCCAACTCAGTCTTCCATTCTTCCGGGTAGTTAAATCGACTATATAGGGCTTACTCGACTGCTTGGCATGCTGTTCATCTGTGTCGGGCGGCAGCATCGTGTGATTCTATATGGCAAATGACGTTCCGTATTTTTTCTGATGAATTATTATTTAGAGTTATTACCTTTCAACCTTTGTAGCTTAAATTTACTCCGGAATGAGTCACACGATAAAGTCGCAAGCTTCTGGGTGGTTTAAAAGGACGCTGCAGTCATGAATATTTGCCGAACAAATGACGCCTATTTCCTCCTGCCAGATGCTGAATCCCGTTGTAGATGCAGTACTGATCGTGCTATAATTTGAATCCCGGACACTCGGTAATTATATCGCTCAGTGCTCCCGGCCCCGGCTGGCTTACTTGCCCGCATCTGTCCATACGGCCATACGTCCATGCAGAGTATGGCTAACAAAGGCTGTAGGCCTAAATGAACTGATGACGTACATGTATGAATAGCCACTGCCCGGCTGCCGTTTTACGATCGCGTGAATGCGTGACTTTGACGGCCACTAGGCCTATAATATAGGTCTATGCCATGATTAGTCAACTTAACGCAACTTACGGTCATATCATATACACTGTACGTCTAGTGTTGTTTTAGGGCCTAGCTCTGAAAATATTTCACATTGCAGTTCTTTTAATTGCGCCCGCAATCTCAAAGCACACAAGCTAAGTATTCAGTACGAGACTACCGAGCCACACTGCATACGTTCATCTAAAATTGCATAATGAATAAAATACAAATTATTCGTCGATTTTGCATTGTTAACTGCATCCGCTAGTATTAATTTAGCCCCCTCCTTCTATTTGCAACTATAGTGAATTAATCAATCAAACCAAATTTAATCAGCGACATGCGATAGCGAACAAAAAAGACCCGTTCTCTCTGCTAGCAGATTAAAATACCACATGTTATTAAAAATTAAACACTAAATCACTAAAAGTAACAAACAACACTGCTATATGGTTGAACTAGAAATAGCTAAACTATAGGCCTATACGGAGACGTTTAAATAAACTGCGGTAATCGTTAGAATTCGATTGATGGCACACATTCAGGCTAATGAAAAGATTGATTGGCTCTTTTCATTGCGGACGAACCGATTAAGGTCGTGAGGTCGATAGTCAATGAAAGTTACCCTGGGCTCTTGAGAACTGTTTACTATGACTAATGTTGAGTAATTCTATGCACGGTCCTTTGCTATTTAAGACGCATGCACGGTTTATAAACAACCGAAGTAGCGGTGAAACGAAATAACAAATTAAATCGGTTTTCTGCTGACTGGAGTCCAGAATGTTTATAGTTTTGCTTAACTTAGCATAAGCCTATACTTAGCTGCATCAGCATCACCATTAATCGTCACGGTTTTATCATGTACAAAAATCAAGAACCGAGATTATTGGACATTGGACATTTCAGGTTAGGGTTAAGGTTAGGTGTAGATGTCGTTTTTCAGTGCGCCTACACAATGAGGTATGGCGTTCCATGCAAAATGTCCAATGTCCACTATCCAATAATCTCGGTTTTTGACGTGCGTTTATCATGTGCACAAAAAGAACAGCAAGCGTAACAAAATTCAGCAAATGCTACAGAAAAACTCTGTATATTAAAAGTCTCCAAAAAAGCTCACTAAAAATGCTTGCTTCTATGCTCAGCGGATTGTTAGGCCTGCTGGAAGACGGTTTCAGGCATGCAGTTGGACCAGCGTACGAGAATACGAGAATGCTCATTAAACCTAGACCTCAGTCTCGAGTTAGGCCTACGTAGTTCATGATGGCAATCAGTTGTAGTTTTTCTTGCAAACAAAAAGTTAATAAGGTTAAAGATTGACTACAGTTCATAATAATAACCCGTCTTAAAGCTGCAATGTGAAGCGTCGCTTGCCATATGAAATCACACAGTGTGACGTGCCATGCACACTATAATACAGGTATACACGCGCCCTGGCTGTCTTGCACAAAATATCGTTTATTTGGTCGCTGACGGTGACAGAGGGCCGTGTGTCAGAACTGGACGATATATGGCGTCAAAATCAATAAAATCTGTCGCTGTTAATCTGTCATCACAACAGCTGCTTTCTGTTACATGTCAGATCGCCGGCGATTTCACCGAACATTACTTAAATGTATGGGTTAAGGGTCTAAAGCGTGTAAAACGGCATGAATAAAGTTAAACTATAGACTGAAATCTTAGTTTGAAAAACCTGAACTGCATTGTTTCAATGCAGTCCAGTTCAGTAATCATTTCAGTTCACGTAGTTCGTTCTGTAAGTGCTTTTAAGCTCGTTTTCTGACGAAAAACAAAAATTCCACCACATCTTGAACGCGTCGCTAAGCAGCGTAGATTCAGTGTACGTAAAAACGTGACTACGACGTAATGGAAATTATGATAATCGTTTTAAGCGGTGTCCATCTTATGTAAAATTAAAACTAAATCTATAAAACTCATCTAAGAAAAAATTGCATGCAAGTTTTAACTGTGTTTCAATCTTACTTTACATGTAGTAACCGCCCCTTATTGCGGCAAATTTTTTCGAACTTGTGCTGGTAAAAAACTTAAAATCGACCGACATTCGCTAAAGATATGGACAATGCCGTCTCCCTCGTTCTAACTGGCGGCGAGGGCAGTCTAGGTATAAAATTGGTTCTCTGGTATATGATCCCGCGGGCCACAGAACGCACAATGCGTGTGCTCGACTTGAGTAGTAGACCTACCTACTTGAGTCATGACTGATGGCGTTAAATTATATACATGGTGCATGCCGGCTAGCGGCTATCATAACCCCCCACTCGTGAAAACCAGCAATTAGTTTTTCTGCGCGCGTAAATAACGAAAAATCACGTATAGGCCAATGTTGTGTGGCTTTGGCAACACAGAATAGATGGGCGAGGTAACAGCGTTTTGTGCCGACACCAGCCTGAGGCGTCTGCTAGGATATTTATGCAATTAGGCCCTACACCGCGAAAGAAAGTTCACATGATATTCGGAGAACCCTACAGCTCAGCGTCCTCATAGTAAATACTGATAATCTGTAATGTATTTTACCTTGAATGGCAGCAGATATAAAAGGAAACTAAACGTAATATTAAGAACACGTCAGCTTAACTTAATAGGGTGTTTACACGGTCCAACAAACGTTCAGCAAACGTCCAGCAAACTTCCAGCAAACGTCCAGCATTAGCACGTGTATTATGAATAGATTTGCTGAAAGCTTGCTGGATTTGAAAATTTGCTGGATCCAGCAAACGTCCAGCAAACATCCAGCAAACATCCAGCTGGCTCGTCCATTATAACATCTGGCAGCAAACGTCCAGCGTTAGCACGTGTATTTTAAATACATTTTCTGAAAGTTTGCTGGACGTTTGCTGATCGTGTAAATACCCCATTAAAAAGATTTTTACTTTTTACTGATCATCATTATTTTTTCGCATGGTCTTGCTTTTATTACTAAATTATTTTAGTTTGTCTGACTAAATGCAAGATTATTCAGAAAGTTTATAATTAAATATTGTAAGAATTTAATTGGTGAACGGGTGGGAAATAGCGTAACCCAAAAGCACGATCGATTAGCCTAGTTGGTGACGATCGAAATCACGATCCCCATCTAGGAGGTTTTACTAAAAATTTTCACCAATTTACAGTAAGCGAAACCGATGTATTTTACTACTATTCGTTATAACAGTGCAGTGTAATGCAAACGATTATTATTCGCATAATTATGCGCCACGAGTTTAAGGTGAGATATTGCAGTTCAACCAGTTTAATTCAGTTCTTTCGCTTTGTACAGTTCGTACAGTGCAACTGAACTGAACCATAGTTGTAAATAACATTTTGTAATGTTTTTTATAAAAATGTAAAAAAAACATGTGTTTATGTTTTTTAAAATTATTTTTTATGTTTTTTATTTTTAAAAAATGTTTTTGTGTTCTTTTAATGTTTTTGTTTTTTTAATGTGGTGTGTTTTGCTTTTGTCGAAACATAAACGTACAAAATTACAAATAGGATTTATTTATTATGGGCAAATTGCGTTCAGCTGTTTTTGATCAGACATTCAATACATTCCGGGCTTTTTGTCTTTACAAATGGTAGATTTTTGTTTTTAATTATCTGAGTTGGATATTCTTTGCGTGTATAATGGCGAACAAAGTAGCGATTGGAAACATCTGCAGTTTAATGTTTTTATCCATGTTTTAATAGTTTTTTAAAGTTTAAAAACGTGTTTTTTCATGTTTTTGTCTGCGAATGAATGTCTTTAACATCTATGAACTGAAGTAAAAACTCAATTCTGTCGCTTTGTCGCTCCAGAACTAGCTGCTTATTTGCCGGTTTAATCTGAAAACAGCGGAAATAAGTCACCTGGGGAAATAATTCAAAATATTATTGGGATAGCCTATAGAAAATCAAAACATCAAAAACCGTTTGAGTAACGGGAGAAAAGAAAGCCTTATGTCAAAAATAACTTGAAAAAAAACTAATAAATTCTAAAAGAAAAAAATAAAACGAAAAAAACCGCGTGAACATAAAACAGTCACATTTCGTACCTGCTGAAAAGCGCAGGATATCCCGTATAGCCCCCTTCCGATCAAAACGGCAAATGACAATTAATTATAGGATACAGCGATCAGACAGGCTGTCCATAGCTGATGAGATATGGCGCCGATAAGACACACATACATGTAGTGAGTAGCCTATATATATATATATACAGAGACGGCACGCGTTAACTCTTTCTGGCGACACGAGCGCTTAAGGCGCGTACAGAGCGTCGTAACTGAACCGAACTGACACGCTTTATTTATCGACGAACTGACAAACATGGGTAAGCAGGGCTAGCCCACTGGTCATTGGCTGACACGTACGTGAACGTAGTCACGTATGCAGGCCACCGACGCCATTAGACGGTGTCTACTGTAATGCATTACTGCTTGCTCATTAATTTGTCAGTTTGTCAAAATAAGTAAATAAGTATGTATGTAAGTAAAATGAGAGTTTGCAAAACGTATATCGTTAAATTAACCTGTAACGATACCAGTTCGGCTCAGTTCAATTACGTCGCTCTGTACGCGCCTTTACATACAGCGACCACACGCGTCAACTTACGGTCTGTCGTGACGTCCACTTGTATCACACAACACAACAGATTATCACACGATTCTATAGATGATGATGACAGCTGCTAAAGAGCAACGCGAGACAACGGCGACGACTGCACGGCGATCGACTGGCAGCAAACATCAGAGTGAGCGGACTCTGGCTATGGCTGTGCGTCCGACGTGCACCGCTATACGAGCAATGCCTCGGCGGCGCCACACACGTTGAAAGCAGACTGCGAGCGCCCGGATCCAATAGATCGGCCTTGTATCGTATAGGCCTACACATTTGGTGCCCATGCACTTCGTAATCACAAAAGTTTGCGGGAACAATGCCTTCACTAGCGCGCAGCGCGGCGTCATGGGTGACGGGTTTTTTTAATTCCTAAATGTTTGTCACAACAGTTTCTGTATCTCGGTGTTTGCTTTAACGTTTGTCCGAGTCACCGTCTTACACGTCCAAACGGAACGGTTAAATCTACAAATGCTTCATTGTGCAGTTGAGTGATGCGAAAGGTGCACGCGCATTATCAGCCATACGCGAACGATTGTTTGGTAACTTATGGGGTGTTTACACGATCCAGCAAACGTCCAGCAAACTTCCAGCAAATGTATTTTAAAAATACACGTGCTAATGCTGGACGTTTGCTGAAAGTTTGCTGGACGTTTGCTGGATCGTGTAAACACCCCATTAGACCTACATTTTGTTTTGTGGCTAAAATTGTGCGCTTTTCGTCACTTGCAAGTCACTGGAGGAAAGCTGGATTGGAACTGGCTTTATTGAGTTCAATACAGTGGAAAAAATATAAAAAAGAAATGGACAAGAAAAAAAATTAAGGATAAAGGAAAAGAGAGGTTAACCTACTGTAAATTATAAAAATCCGCGCCTCATAAGATACCGTATACGTACAGGTGAAAACAGGTATACGCAATTGCATAATGGTGTCGACAAAGAATAGAACGTGCTACGTAAAATACAGCATCATTCATTACTGCCCAGCCATACGTTTTTGGCGCGTTCTTTGTTGTAGTTTAAACGAGACGCTTTGATGACCGGGAGACAGGTGTTTTGCTTCTCAAAGCTGCGCCGCAAAACGTCGTATATAGAAGCCTACACGTCACAAAAATGACGTGAAAGTTGCGTCATAAACTGACAGGACTATCTCATAAACGGGTAAACATTTTGCGACAATACGCGGTCCAAATTTACAAGCGGAAAAAAAAACTATGAACTGTCAAATATTTTACTCCGTTTTGTCCCGTGCTGCCTGCTTTTCGTCCCTACTGCTGTTTGGTTTATTTTCTACCGTTGTGCTTGCAGTGGTGTATTAAAAGTTAATACTCTATTGATACGCTCGATGCCAGTCATACATGATTAAATAAACGACACTGCCGATCGTCGGCGACAGTAGAATAAGTGTGCTAAACCACTATATCTGAAGTTATCGTTCGTTCAGCACTCACTTATACCACTCGAGACAGTGGTTTCATTTAGGCCTACATAATGATTGCTAGCGCGTATAGTGTATCTTAGCAGTTAGCACACGTGCAGCTAATGCTATGGTGTCATATAGCGATAGCCGTATGGTGTTAATGATATAGTTAGCTTGTTCGCTAACGACTTCGGTGAAAGACGACGCCACCTAGCGACCAGGTAAGGAATCTACCAGTTTGCGGTATGCGGACTTCGCTAGTATTGATCCGCTACTGGTAAATTCATGTTTAGGTCGTGTAGTAAACGATTAAAATGAACGAAAACACGCGTCCGAGAACGTTAATAAAACGATCATTATGTTTCGCACAGTGGTCTACAAAATGCAAAGCTTTTTGTGTATCATTGAAAATCATATTTAACTTTCTGCCATGAAAGAAACAAATTCACAGCCAGAACTAATGCGATTTGAGATTTTTCAGGTTTTTTCCCCTGTTTGATATTGCTGTCTCTATAGCTGTTTGCTCAACATGACAATTCTGCGAGTTTAACTCTATATTGTTGTTTTTTTTTAGTATTTTTTGGTTTAATTTTTGTCTACCAATGTTTGTTTGGTAAAATAAAGATTATCAATGCAACTCTGGTCAAAACATTTAATGAATTATGAAGTCTCTACACACGCATTTTTTTAAAATTAAGTTTTATTTTACTAATTTAAAAGTCGCAAACGGTGTACGAAAATAAATTGATGGCATATTTTTGTAAACAGAATGTTATTTTATTCTAATCCCAGGTGTGCTTCACTCGCCACTGCAAAAGGCCTATAGGTCTATTCTGCCATCTGCACTACGAGTAATAAAACGTTGGCGGATCAAAGTTTGCGAGCGTAATAATCCGTTCACCTAGCACTGCGGGACTGCACCAGCAGCAGCTGTGGTTGCTACTGTACGCTGCAGTCGCTGCAGTCGGTTGCTATGGACGCCGCCGGTGAGATTACGTTGCTAGGCAAGTTATAGGTCACGTCATCGCTCCCATCAGAAGGGTGATGCTGTGCATATCGCAAATTACCTGGCGACTAGAGTTGGGCAGTTCGCGAATTTACTGTAACGAATACGATCGCGTGTTTCAATTCGGATTATGGTTTAAGGATTATTTATAATATTATATATAAAAAAAACTGCAAACATGGTAGTTTAATGTTGTATAAGCGCTGATGTAAAACGGCAAAAATCAAAAAAATATAAGCACGAACATTATGCATTAGCTTAGACATTTATATCTGGCTACTGAGAACAGATTAAATGTCTAAGCTAATACATTAGTTCGTCCTTATACTTTTTGATTTTTGCCGCTTTACATCAGCGCTTATACAACATTGAATGAATTGCTTGCAGTTTTTTTTAAATATATAATTTGATTATAGCGTCGACTGCGTGTACTCTCTGGGGAAGCATCATTCATCCAACATTTCCTCACGCCTACAACTGCATTTCATATAAATTATTTTCTCCGGCTGCTTACCTTTTCTCTGTCGCCTGGGACTGTCTGAGGCGAGCTAGGCGAAAGATTTTAACGTGTGACGTTTGGAAGACTGATTGATTAACATCGCTGTAGTGATGTGAATGAGAATTATGTAACCGAATCAAATCAACTGCATATCAAAAAATTGTTTATTACCCATAGTTGCAGTAAACCATTAGACCCAAACTGCGGTAGGCCTAATAAATGTAAATCAACCGTCGTTTGACTGATTAATCAAACAATCTATCAATTAATCCGGTATTTTTAAATTGGCCTAAGTAATATTAACTATCAGAGACAGGTTTTAATGGAGTCCGGGTCAGGAAATAGCTATAATAGTCACTTTTGTTACAGTTATAAATGTTTACAAATAAACTTAATCACTGACTATGATCATTACGTAATGTGTATAGACTGACAGACGGACGGACGGACAGACAGACAGACGAACGGATAACGTGCTTAATGCGGCCTATGGTGGCCGCATTATAATCACATTAAGAGATTGCCATATGCAAAACTACAAAAGGTCACGTGTCGAGAAAATGTGTCGCATAGGCCTAATGTTTTATTAGCTTAATGTTTAAGGCCTGTCCCACCGCGGCCTATTCACATCGCCTGAAAAAAGATGAGCTATAATATCACGCAGCTCCCACGTTATACAAGTAGGCCTGTCTAAGCGAAATCTTATTCTTTATTCTCTGTAGGCCTATACAATATCTGCTCTGATACGAACGTAAACAGTGGCAACAATGTAGCGTAAACATTATTCATACAGCCTGTGCGCAAAAAAACTGTATGCTAATTTCATGAATAAGAAATAAGTTTGTCGATTGTGCGCAGACGACTAAATCTAATAAAGTCGCACTCGGAAGTAGGCGAAAAGACGCCAAGTTTAATCGGAAGTCGGTCGCACACCCAGTTAACGAGGCAGTGGAACACGTGCGTCTTCGACTTCCAATAATGTTATTTTTTAGTTCATCTCGAGGCTAAATAACTGTTTTCTAGTTCCGGGAATGTATATTATGTTTTTTTTCATTTTTTGATTGATTGGTTTACTGCTACAATCTCAGCAAATTACCTAAAATACAATACAAACGACGAACAAATGCGTGACCATAAATTAACTTGAAGAAAAAACCAACACAGACGTCTGTAACATAGATGTAAAAACGTTGTTTACGTTTATTATTCTTGCCACGTTTTTTCACGTTTTTAACCTTTTTATTTTTTTGCAACTTTTTTATGTTTTTAAAAAACGTTCATCAAAATTTGAAAATTCTACCG